>Ga0208457_1000028_pt1 | contig 222047 bp, 231 predicted proteins | sample June2015DPH_10_1_FD_185513 | JGI IMG/M metagenome (GOLD analysis project Ga0208457, IMG submission 185513) | Peatland microbial communities from SPRUCE experiment site at the Marcell Experimental Forest, Minnesota, USA - June2015DPH_10_150... | ecosystem: Environmental > Terrestrial > Soil >... | reverse complement strand
GGCGTGAGGTTCGCGCCATTCGCGTCTGCAAGTGAAGCAATGGTACAAGAACCCCAGCGTAGGGGAACCTTGAAAGTCGATGCAGACGAGTTAACCAAATCGGCGAGTTAACGTGAGCCGACAAGTTAACAGAACCGTTGGGAAGAAACCCGAAAGGAAACCATTCGGACGCTCGAGCCCTCCAAAGGGCTACCCGAAAGACCGGTCAGTCTACGCCGACCCTGAGAACTGGCGCTACCCCCTCCACACCTCTTGGCACGCAAAAGCCGCACGCCGCTACTTCGATGACGAGCCAAACAGAACCAAATATACAGTAGACGAGCAGACCTACATCGATCGGCGAATCAACGAGGCTCTGAAGAAATTCGAGGCAAGAAAAGGAAAACGCTCCCCCTCAAGAGCTCCAACGAAGGACGTGGAGAGATGTCGTTGAAGCAGTTACTCAGGGTGCTTCTGGGACCTGCGAGACTCAAAAGGGCGACTGAAATCCATGACTCTCTCTTAGTTATCACATCGGAGACTGGGGAACGAATTGAGGCGAAAGTGAAGGATTACGTCGTCCAGATCGACATCAAGAATCAAACCATCTTACACGACTGCCAAGACTGGCGCAATAACATGGCCTCCAAGAACATTTGCAAGCACCTTGGCAAACTGTTCCTAACCTTGGACGAGAGAAAAGCAATCGATCTATCCCGGAGCGTACTCGAACATAAGGAATCCTGGAAATTCACAGCGCCGGGAGCCTAACGTCGAACACGTGCGGCTATCGCACGGATTTGGTTAAAATGCGCAAGACCTCGTAAGCGTGCTTAACGACTCCTAGCTTACCTTTCCTAGCATAGCCTTCCGTGAACCGCAACGAGCCATCAGGGCTGATCCCAGGACCAAGCATCAGCAGTGGAACAGGATCGTCGGAGTGCCCCTTAATCTTGCACGGGGTTGAGTGGTCGGCTGTAACGCACATCGTTCTCATTTCCAACTCACCGAGAGCAGAGAAGAAACCTTTGTCAATGTCTTCGATTGATTTTCTTTTCCCGTCAAAGTCGCCGTCGTGGCCCGGTTCGTCTGGTCCTTTCAGGTGAACGTAGATCAAATCATACCTTTCTGAAAGTTTGATGGCTTTGCGCGCTCGCTGTGAATACCCTTCTACTGACCGGTCGGGCGGAAAAACTTCTATGTCCATACCCACGACTTTCGCAATTCCAAGTTCAACCGGCATGTCAGCTAACGCGACCGCCTTCAAACCGAACTTTTGCGTAAGCGTCTTGACCTTCGGTGTCTTTGTCCCGGCGTCACGCATTAGGAGAAAATTCGCCGCGGGGAAGCCGCGCGATTTCCTTTGCACATTTACTGGATGATCTTTCAGAACTTCGTAGACACGAGCAGCGAACTGATTCAGCAATTGGGCTGATTCGGCGGCAGCTCTCGTTTTCGTCAGGGGAACGCATTTCGGGACAGGTGTGGGTAATTTCACGCCGGATTTCGCTATGCTGACTTTACCTTTGCGCGAATATGCGGGGTCGAGATTTGAAACGGCATCAGAGAACTTCGAACCCCCACTCCGAAACACGAGCGCGCATCTATGGCCAATCGTGGCCTGAAGCCTAAAGTCAACCACATCTTTGAGCATCGAGTCATTGTTGACGGCTTCGACCAGTTCCTTCGCTTCAATAGTGGAAACATTCCTTCCGGCTCGCCTATCCAAAATCTGGTTATTTTCCACGGTTGCGAAGTTGCACCTGAGCGCCAAGTCGCCATCCTTGAAATCTAGACCCGATCCAATTGCTTCAACAACTCCCCGGGACAGATGCAACTTGGTTGGGTCGTAGCTTAGAAGTGAGAAGACGCCTGCATCACTTTCCGGGGCGATTCCGCGTCCCACGGTGTATAAGGTACCCATAGCCCCTCGTTTGGCGTACGCATCTAGGTTCGGCGTCTTTGCCACCTCCAAAGGAGTTTTGTTCCCGTACTCCGGAACAGGCTTGTCGCCGACCCCGTCCAATATTACGTAGATTATTGCGTTCTCCAATTTCTGCCGCTGCGCCGCTATCCCCATCCCTCAATATATTGATTAGAGCTGCAAACCTCAGCTGTCATCAGGTTATAGGACATGTCCGCGGACTGGACGAAGACGAAGATCGTTTGCACAATTGGACCGGCAACCTCATCGAGGGAAATGCTGCGGCGCCTCGTCATGGCTGGTATGAACGTCGCCCGATTGAACTTAGCCCATGACACGCAAACCGACCACGCCTCGAGAATCGAGCTAATCCGGTCAGTCTCAAGGAAGTTGAAAACACCAATCGGGATCTTGCTTGACCTGCCAGGCCCTAAGATCAGGGTCGGCTTGATTCGACCGGAACCAATCTACCTCAGAGAAGGTTCGACACTCGTACTCACTGAACGTAATGTCGTTGGAAGTGAGAAAGTAGTTTCCGTGAAGCCACCGGGGGTTGTACGAGAGTTCAGTGAAGGTGACCCCATCTTCCTAGCTGATGGCACAATTCGCCTTGTAGTTCGCCAAACAAGGAACCAAGGGGCTGTTTGCCGTGTCGTGAGAGGAGGACCATTACTCTCAGGCAAAGGCGTCAACCTTCCGGGGAAAAAGCTTGGACTAAAGGCGCTGACCCGGAGAGACGTTGCGCTCCTTAAGTTTGGGCTGGAAAACGGAGCCGACTTCATTGGGCTGTCGTTCGCGACCTCTCAAAGCGATGTGGTTAGAGCGAAAAGGATTGTGAAACGAGCTGGGTTCCGGACATGGGTTATCGCCAAGATTGAGACGCGACAGGGCGTGGAAAACTTCGACGAAATCGTCGAGAAAGCGGACGGCGTCATGATTGCCCGCGGCGACTTGGGTATAGAGATGGAAGTTGAAGACGTCCCCGTTATCCAGAAAAGCCTCATCAAGAAGGCGAACGCGGCAGGCAAACCTGTGGTGACCGCTACCCAGATGCTCGAATCCATGGTGAGTAACGCAACCCCCACGCGTGCCGAGGTGACTGACATAGCAAATGCAATTATCGATGGCACGGACGCGGTCATGCTCTCTGAGGAAACTGCCGTAGGTAAGTATCCAATCGAAGCGGTCAACGTAATGAGGAAGGTCGCAGCAGTCACCGAAAAGAGCCTTCCATACAGGGCGCTATTGAACTCACGACGGTCACTTCTGAGGGCGATTGTTCAGGATTCGATTAGTTTCTCGGCTTGCCAAGTTGCATATGATTTGAGCGCGGGTTGCATAGTGGCCTTTACAAGGGCTGGAGCAACTGCCCACAGAGTCTCGAAGTTCCGGTCATCTGTTCCAATAATTGCGTTGACCTACAAGCCACTAGTAATGAACCGCCTCTCACTCCTTTGGGGCGTGTACCCCCACCAGGTCAAGAAGCTGACAACAACCGCAGAAATCTTTGCTGCCGCCAAAACCGCTGCCACCAAAACCAAAATCGTCCACGCAGGTGGCAAGATAGTCGTAGTATGCGGCGACCCATCCACTTCGAGTGGGACGACAGACCTGCTCCGCGTTGAAACAGCCTAGTCCTGAGGTTCGCAAGGGCACAGACACAAGCACCCACCGCATGTGTTACGTCCGCCCGTCGACTGTAATACAGTTCCGTGGCTGTGTCGGGCTCCGAACGCAGCCTAAGGATACATTTATGCCACAGCAAAATCGAAGAATCACCTGAGAAAAAGAATAGGATGGCCCAACACTATCTCCGCAGTCCCAGGTGGCAGAATTGGCCGTAGGCAAAGAGGCCCTTCTGTACCAACACCTCCCCGGCGGAAGAGTACGATGCACCGCATGCGCCCGCTACTGCAACATCCCCGAAGGAAAAATTGGGCTGTGCGGCGTCCGCGGCAACGTTGACGGCAAACTCCAACTATTCGTGTACGGCAAAATAATCGCCGGCCACGTTGACCCCATCGAAAAGAAACCCGTAACCCACTACATGCCCGGAAGCAAAATCTTCTCCATCGCAACAACCGGATGCTCATGGCTTTGCGCGTACTGTCAGAACTACGACATCAGTCAGCGGCGGAAGATTGAGGGTATGGAGGTTACGCCGGAGAAGGTTGTGGAGATGACGAAGCAGTATCATTGTCAGGGTTTGGCGTACACTTACAATGAACCTTCAATATTCATTGAATTTGCACATGACATCGGCGTTCAGGCCCGGAAGGAGGGGCTCGTCAACATTTTCGTTTCGAACGGTTACGACACGCCGGAGACTGTTGGTTTGATGCGGGATTTCTTGGATTGCATTACTGTGGATTTTAAGGGTAATGGAGAAACCAGTTTTGTGCGGAAGTACATTGGCATTGCCAACGCTGAACCTATCTTCGATACTCTACTAGGAATCCGCGACAGGACCAAGGTTCACATCGAGATCACAGATCTAGTTGTGCCAGAGGTTGGGGATGACTTGGGGGCCGCCAAGAAGCTGTCAAGCTGGGTGTACGACAACCTGGGACCGGACACGCCCATTCATTTTCTGAGGTTCCACCCCGACTACAAGATGATGCAATTTCCCGCAACCCCCGTTGAGACTCTTGAGAAACATCACGCTATTGCGAAAGAGGTGGGTTTGAACTACGTCTACCTAGGCAATGTTCCCGGACACCGTCTTGAACACACCTACTGCCCTGAATGCGGAGAAATAGTTGTGGAGAGATATGGATTCGACATCGCGGGTTGGAACTTGGACAGACAGAACCGTTGCACGCACTGCGGAAACGAAATCCCAATCGTAGGCCACTTAAGCAAGGCAATCAACGAAGAACGCTTCATCCCCATAATAACGTAAGAAGCCACTCGTCGGGAGAATTGTCGAGTCCGGAGGGACCACTGTAAATCCTCACTGGGTCTTAGCCCATTTGCTGGTTTCGGATATTCCCTTGCCAGCCTAAGCCTCGTTTCCTATCGGGCCGGTGGGACAAGTAGCCACGAACTCGGAACGTCAACACTTAGCCGTAACGACTCCGATTCGACTACCAAACTAGGCTATGTGTCTGTCGGTGCGTGGTCGTGGGACCACTGGGAATTCACCCCACTATTTGTTGGGGTTAACGCCTCTCTCCGACCGAGCTTCTAAGAATGCGAGGTTCAATTTCCGATGCTCGCACCACTAGACCACACACAAAACCACTAAACCCATTACGTGTACAGAGAAGATTGGTAATCAAAGGATTGGTCAAGACGTCGACCACTACGCACAGCCCTAAGATTGCACCTGAGTATCTTCTAAAGCGAACAGCACGTCAATTGATTTCCTCCGCGATCCTATGCTGGGTTTGGATATCATTGACTCTGGCTGTCGTGACAGAGGTGCAACTTGCGGCATTGTGGCGGCCAGTACTTCTAATAGCGTCTGCAGTCAGCTGCTTCGCTCTGATGAGGAATCGAATCCTTGATCGGATTTACAGAAGAATTAGCTTTGCAACGCACTATCAACTCAAAGTCACCCTCGCAATCCCATTCAGTGTCTTCCTGGGGATGGTAATTGGCTTAATGCTGTTTGGCCGGTGGGACTCGCAACGTGAAATATTGGGCCCCATAGTCGCTGTCGGATTGGTAATTTGTTCGATCCTATGGTCCATCGGGCCAATGGTTTCCGACAAAAGCGAAGCGAGTCTGCTGCTCACTCAATGCATTTACGAGATCGGGAAAGAGAACAAGATCCCAGATTGCTTTCGCTGGCTTGACCGCGGTTTGTATAAGATAATCAGAATTCTGAGACAGTATGGCATTAGAGTTCATGGTCCCACACTAAGATTGGGAGCAAGGTTGTATTGCCTTGAACGAAAGACTAACCTGAACTCCTTATTGGTCCTGTCCAAAGCAATCATGAAGATGGAAGAATCTGAGCCATTTAGGGAACTCAGGGCCGCGGTCGAGGCGCTTACAGACACTGCAGAGAAGGCCATCGCTAGAGGCGTCTCACCGCAGCCTCGCATCGTCGACTACTTGGACTTCAGATATCTGTCCCTAAAGAATGTATATCAGATGTTAGGCATAATTCTCGCAATACTCGCGATATTGATTTCCATAACAACTGGGCATCTCTCGTTGCGCTAGCACCGCGTCTCTGGCGCAACTGAGTTATTCGATCCTCTGATCATCGTTATGTTCCATAAACCGATAACCCTCACAAGTGGAAAAAGCCCTACTGAAAACTGTGACCGAAGAGAATGGGGATAGGACCGGCGTTGTTCTAAAGTTTAGAATCGGGGTTATGCTATGCGGTTTACGTTATCTTAGAAGTCGCCGGTAGGCTTTTTGTGTGTGCGCACCAGCATACCCACCCCTCCAGAAAAAATTCCGTTATTGCCAACCACCACAAACAGATCACCCAACCATCCACACCACGAAAATCCCCAGGCCCAATGCGATTATTTACGTATGCGAGGGACCTAAGTAATGGCAGTCAGAGCACAGAGAAATTAAGTCAAACGGAGAGGAAAGGCGTTTGGTGATTTGAGTGGAATTGATTGGCTACTCAACAAAGTCAAGAAAGTCAGAAGTCGGCTCTCACTTGGAAAAATGCTATGGCTGCTTTTCGTTATACTGCTGATGGTAGGCACCTACTACGTGTTCAATCGTGATAGATATGTGGGGGCGTCTCAGGATTTTGGACCTGTGGAAGTCTCAGGGTCAGGTGGGCGGTCACCTTTCAATGTGACTCTGAGACTTCAATGCGGCTCCGAAGATAATTCGTACTTGTCAGACGTAGCAGACATCAATTGTGAGATTCTGACGAGATCTAAAGCGGAACCAATTCCAGAAATGGATTTCCGTGTTCTTATAATGAACGCGAGAAATCAGACAGTGGTAGAATGCAATAGCGCTGTGGAGAACATCAGTAATGTTTCCGAGAGCTCAAGCTTTTGTCTTAATTCTATGGGCAATAGGTACTTCGAACTTCCTACGGGGGACTTCAGAGTAGTAATCAAACAATTTTCTATTATGGGAGGAGGAGTTGTCGTAACAAAAGCAAACCCCGTGATGTTCCGCGGAGAATTGCATGTAATCTCGGCCTTTGAGAAGCAAACTAGATTATCGCAGGACGGTACATCACTTGCCACATTCCTCGCCTTTCTATTCATCATCCCAACCACGGTGTTCGCATTACGTTCTTTCTTGATGGAATCCACGGGCAAGAACAGAACAGAAGACTCGCCCGAGGACTCGAATCCCAACAAGGCGCGCTATTGTTTTGAATAGTTCCAGAGCCCTCTCTGTTCTCGTCTTGATCGTTGCTGGCAGTTAATGCCATTTGCCAGTTTTGCCCTGGCTAGTGACCACGCAAGCCCATTTGATTTGACATTCACGAGAACTGCAACTTACACCAACACGACTACCTTGACAAGTTCAAAGGTGGTGATGATTACATTCATGCGGACCAGTACACTTCACAATCTCTCGCGGGGTCTGGGCGTAACAATTGTCGGGTCTGCAGGCATCGGATCGACCATGTCGATTACCACGTACACCAATCAACCAAGCGATGGTTCGCCAGCTCTATTCGGTGCTTTGCTGCTTTGCGTGCTTGGGCTGGTGTTAGTGATGTTGCGGAAGCTCAGAAGGTCGCAAAAAGATCATAGGTTGAAGATCTTGGTATCGATGGTGCGACCGGTTGAATCTGATCCGTCGGTTCGTGCGTAATTCTGTGTGCGCGCACCACTAAACCCAACACATCACAACACAACCCAACAAAACTGGACAGTACAGCAAGTCAGCAAAAGCTACGTCATGTGTGCGCGCGCACCATTGGACCACACACAGGCGAAAACCATAGCCACGTCAAACTAGATACAGTATGCAAGATGTGGTCGCCATTACCCTCTATGAGACGTTTTAGGAGTGCCTAACAATCCACGACCACAATGCTGCTCGCACCGCCTCGGTCATAGCTTCCGTAAGGCCTGATGTTTCGATTGTTTCAAAGGCTCCTGAACTGAAAACCTCCTGATAAGTAAATACGGGGGGCATTCCAACATGCTGATCTCCGAGTTGGAACTGATCTCTAAGTTCCTTCAAGACTGCGCTAGTTGGGATTCGGAAGCGCGATTCGAAATCATGTGCAAAACTGTTACGGAACTTCTCTAGGAAGTTGATGAAGTCATCATAGCGCGAGTTGCCCGTTCCTCCAAGCTTGAACTCTGGTGGAGCGTTTCTCCATACTTGAACCGTAGATGCTAGTTTGTCACGCAAGGATTGATCAAGTGCTTTATCGAAGAAATTCCTCAGCGCACGACGACTTCCATGCCTAACTAGATAGAACTCGTAAATGTCCAGGAGACTCTTGGGACTCATTTCCTTCTGTTCTCGTATGGCCTGTTCCACTTCGGACACAGTGTCTTTCGCTTTCAGCCAGTCGCCGTACTGGAAATATGGACTTGACCGACCTAGAGATTCGGCGCAGGTACATAGAATGAACAGGGCCCATGACGCTGCACCTCCTGGAAAGAGATTGGCAGTTTCTACTCCCTGCGTTTGAAGCAAATCGACAGCCTGGAGTCGATGTATGATGGATTCGATGAACCCTATCGGATGGTTCGCACGTTCCTCAGTTGATGGAACCTAATCATCTGGTAATTCCATCAACGATTCTAGGCGTTTATCAAACTCGCTCCGACTGCAAACCATCTCTACCTGTTTGAAAATCGCATTTGACTCTGCTTCATAGCGACGTATTAGGAGAACAACTTTTGAATTCCAGGAAACATGGTAAATTCGAAGCTTCACAGCGCCTGCCAAGGGCGTGTTTGAAACACTCGTGAACGAATGATCATAACCAGACTTTACTTCCAAGCCCTCGGCGTCTTCAGGTGGTTCGCTGCTAACTCCGAAATATAGAATTGCCCCTAATCTGAGAAGTTTAGGGTTTATTCCGAGGAGACCCGATGCTTTGAGCTCCAGCCCATTATATCGAAATCTGAAAGGATCTAGCATTGAGTCCAACTCAGCCGTTCTCAAGGATTAGACCATTCGCAACATTGTTTGGGTTGGCTTGCCTGCTTAAGTTTTGGTGTTTGCTCCTTCAATCGTACGAACCCCCAGAACCGTCCTCCATAAATGACAATCACAGAACAGCTTCGTTTCGCGGGAGTTCCGTCGCGTACTTCGCCACATATGTTTGGGTTGACGAATATCCGAGGACGGATTGTTGGAGGATCCCTCCCTTGACTTCAGATACAGAAAAAGGCACAGGGTGTTTTCGTGTGTGTGTGCTCACCAGCTAGTACCACACACAGAGCCACTCCGCACGAAAAGCACCGCAAGTCTGAAAGGAATGTTCCGAACTAAGACAGGACAGTTGAATCGAAAGTGCCGTCCTTTGCGCTGGTGGTTGATAGCCAAAATGTCTCTGGACGAATTGAAGGGCTAACAGCCGCCTTAGGACCTAGAGCTGGGGGCACTTCTTCGAGCGAACTAGAAAAGAAAGACTTTTCGAGAGGGAGCGCCGCGTTCGATCCTCGGACGCTAACGAATCCAAAGACAAAACTAGCCATTGATTATGCGCCGGCAGGCAACGCAGAAGAAACTCTCGAATTCATTTCTCAAATCAAGAGCGTTTTTCCAGAGATGGCATTCGAATCCGAGTTTCTCCAACAATTAAGGTCAAGTGCCCAAAGTTTCAAGTATGTTCGGAGTCGCGGTTTCCTGAGCTTATGGAGAGAAGGCCTATTCGGTCAAGACCTCGAATTCTTTCTGACTGACTCGCAACAGGACGACGATGTTGTCATAGCTGAAGATCACTTGGACACAAGCCGAAAACAAATCGTATTCGTCAGGACTTGGCAACAGATGTCGGCATTTGTCGAAAAAGTGCTTGAACCTTGGTTGGTGAGCGGGAAGGTCAAGCCTATTCAGGACTTTGGCGAGACCGCTGTTCCATTCTTTACGGGTCCCACCTCTCATGCATTGTCAGAATCGCGCCAGCGATGGCTGAGTCTTCCAGTTCCATCAATGATTTACTCGCGAGCATGGGCCGAACAGAAACCGGACTATCCCAACAAGGACTGGGCAATAATCAGTTCGAAGCGGACATATGCCAACCTTCACCACGCCTTCGCGGTTCTGCTGGAAAGATCCCAGGAACGTATTAGATTCGGTTGCATCTTTTGCCTTCCTGAAAATAGAGGCCGAGTTGTGGATGTTCATGTCGACCCGAACGAGACGAATTACAAATTGATTGTCCAATGTGAGACAACAGTTCCTCTCAAGCTCAAAGTGTCCTGTCTTCAGGATTCAAATGTCACTGAGGTATACAATGCCGATGCCTCTGCTACTCAGGCGTTTGCGGTTGACTACGCTCCCACAGAGGTCATAGCCGAACTACTGGGACCGGATTTGGTCGACAGATCTGCATATCACAATAGAGCGGGCGCCATCACAACTTCCATTCAACCTAAGCCTCAGGTAGTGGTCGCGACTCAGATAGGTCTTCCAGTGCAGCCGCAGGTACTAGCTGGAGCAGAGACCATGATTGCTGCGTACGCTCGATTCTTCATAATGGAGAACACATTGAGGGCGCTGGCTAAAGACAGATTCGTGAAGGCATTCGGTGTTCGGTGGGCGAAGGAATTAGCGCCCGTTCTAATTGCCGGAAAAACTCCCGGAGAACAGGCTCGAGTAAATCAGGTCTTAGTATCAAATCCTGATCAGATCCTTGAGCAGGTCTACTATCGCGATCTCAATAGAATAGTTGACAAGTTCTGGTCCTTGTTCGAACCATTATTCCATGATAAGGATAGAACTCTGCTGAAGTTGAAAGAACTGGAGAATCTGAGGAACGACATTGCGCACAACCGCGTCCTTGCTAATCACGACATAAAGCGAATTGAAGTATACTACATGGACTTGCTCAGCAATGTACCATGAAAAGGTCAAGTGATAGCAATATTCGGTTCGACAGAATGTGACAGAGAACTGGATGATCCTCTGTTCATTTCTAGCAGATCTTCAGCGGTTGATCTTGCAGAACCTTCACCAAAGTTAGTGGGACAGGATGACCGTGAACTAAGAGCTAGGATTCTCAGGATGACTCAGTCCGAGGCAAGAGACCTTGGCATCGGGAAGAGCACGCTTCATTACCTACGCAAAAGAACGCGCAGTAGGACACAGATGAGGCTTTACTCTAATACACACGGTAAACTACAACTTCTCTGCTCCAAGACATGACAAACCGCAAATTCTGCGTTTTCTGTGGCGCAGAGCCAAAGACACACAGCCGAGAGCACATAATTCCCCGATGGCTGATTGAGCTTACGGGCGACCCGAAGAGAAAGGCGATTTTTGGTCCATTTTGGAATACTGCGAAAAGAAAGTTCGAAATGCACACATTCGCTTTTGATCAATTCACGCTCCCTTCATGCGCAGCATGCAACATGGAGTTCTCGAAGCTTGAGAAATCCACAAAGCAGATTATAGAGTCTATTTTGGAAGTGAAGCCGCTTGACTCTAGAGATTTGCTTGTTCTTCTGTCGTGGCTAGACAAGGTGAGGGTTGGGTTATGGCTTGCATACTACCATGTTCAAAAGAACGTTTGGCAAATTGTTCCACAGTTTTTTGTCAAGTCACGGATGGACATGTCGGATCGAATGGTACTCATCTATAGGTCAGATCTACGAGACCCACGATTACGTGTCGAGGGGCATACGGTCCCTGCATTCCAATACCAACCAACTTGCTTTGTGCTCAGTGTAAACGAATTCATTCTGTTCAACATCTCTACCAGCTTCTTACTCTCCGAACGAATGGGACTCCCCTATGCCCATCGACTGGCCTACACGAATACTCCTCAAATCGAGACAACCCTGGCTAGAGGAAGGAATCGCATCGTGTATCCTTTGGTCAGATTCAAATATGATCATCGTTGCGCCGAGATATTCCAGCCGATATTCACCTCTTTAGTTGGAGATGCATATTACCAAAACGAACATGTGCAGTCGATTAGCCTTGACCATTCGAAAGGAGTTGGAAGGGTCTTCTACTATGATAAGCCATTCGTACAGGAGTACCCCAACTCCAAGTCGATCAGTTGGGTGCCTAAATGGACGTGGAGGGATGACGCTCTGTGGAAAGTTATCCGAAAACAGTGGCTAGAAATCCAATTACATCTTTTTGAGTACGGCCCATGCGCGACCAAGATAAGTCTTGACCATGTCGACAAACCAAAGAAACAATTAGTCCAATCACAAGTGCAGACATCAAAGAAGATAAGCGGAATGTTCCTCGACTCGATTTGAGAAATATTCCAAAGAAGGATTTTGTGTTTGTGCGCACTAATAGACCCCAGTATGAAAGAGAGCTATCAAGATGCAAGCTGATTTCGACCGTTTTATGACAGGCCTGGAGATCGCGGGTTCAAGGATTGACGCGCACTATTTCCAAATCAGAGTTTCCGGAGCAGAGGACCCAATATATCGTGAACGAGTCTATTGCTATGAATTATATCATCAGCTGCGCGTGGCGTTAGGCGACATTTTCGAATACAAACTCGATGGAGAACTTGACAAGAAGAATCACTCAATTCTAGTGAGATTAGGTGCAAGGAAGCCTGATCTTGTCGTGCACGTCCCCGGTAATATGGATGGAAACCTCGTCGTGATTGAAGTCAAGAAGGTTGAGACAAGAAAGCAGCTTCTTGAAAACGATCTTTGCAAATTGATGAAGTTCTTGGATGACGGTAATTACTTTCGGGGGATTATGCTAGTATATGGTGATGGCTATCAGAAACTGCCGGATTGGATCAGAGACAAAGTCCTTCAGTTACAGGAGTCACGCCTCGCTCTGGTGTGGCATGCAGGACCTGGAGAAAGCCCCAGGATTATCAATGGTTGAATTTGAACAGTCGTCGTTTGTCGTCAGAAAAGTGTGTGTGGGTATGCTGGTGCGCACACACACCAAAACGTCGGTTCAAACTACGTTGCTCGCACCATTAGAACCACACGCACCGAAAACCAATCAAACCCAGACGCCGATGAAGGCGCGGGAGAATTCCCACGTAATAATTAAGACCGCTATCAACAAGACTCAGGCCATGGCATACTTCACGATTTCAAATCTCGAAAGACGCAACGGATGCAAAATGAAAACGTATCAACAATATGCCAGAATGTGGTACAGAAATTGGATTAGGTTATTATGTCCGTGTAGATGGTTGCAGCCCTTGATTTCGGAGGTTTTGTATGATGTATAACAGTGATTTGCTCGCCAGGCGGGAGCGGGCGCTGGGGAAAGGAGCAACGCTGTTTTACCGCCAACCGCTGCACATCGTACGAGGGGAAGGCGTATATTTGTTCGATGACACCGGCAAACGGTACATCGATATGTACAACAATGTACCATGTGTCGGCCATGCAAACCCCCACGTTGTTGCGGCAATGGTCAAACAGGCCAGTACGCTGAACGTGCACAGCCGTTATCTTCATGAGTCCATCGTGAGATATGCGGAGCGACTATCAGCTCACCACGATAAATCTTTGACAACCACGGTCTTCACCTGTACAGGCACAGAGGCCAATGAAGTGGCGATTATGATGGCCCGCTGTGCGACCGGTGGCCGGGGCATTATCTGCACCGATGCGGCCTATCATGGCAACAGCGAGGAAGTCAGAAAACTGAAACACACACCCGTCGGCGGCAAGGGTGAGATTCGGAGCATACCGTTTCCGCAGACCTACCGCCCAATCAAAGAAGGTGTGAGTGAGACAGAATTGACCGACCTTTACCTTGCTGAAGTCCGGCGTGTCATCAGAGAGTTTGCCGAGGATGGCATCCGGTTTGCAGGCATGCTGGTCTGCTCTATACTGGCGAACGAAGGGTTGCCGAATATCCCGGCGGGTTTCATGCCCCGGGCAGCTGAGATAGTGAGACAGGCGGGCGGTCTGTTCATTGCCGACGAAGTGCAAGCCGGTCTCTGCCGGTCCGGTCGCTGGTGGGGCTATGAAGTGACCGGTTTTGTCCCGGATATCGTTTCTATGGGCAAACCGCTGGGTAACGGACTTCCGCTTGCGGGTGTTATAGCTCGTGAGGAGCTGGTCAATAAGTTCCGGGCTTCCACAGAGTACTTCAATACCTTTGCTTCCAGCCCGCTTCAGGGTGAGGTAGGAAACGCCGTGCTCGATATCCTGGAGAAGGAAAAACTTTGCGAAAACTCGGCAGATGTGGGCGCCTATCTGCGCGGCCAGCTGTCGTCCTTCACAGCCCGTTATGATGCGGTTGCCGATGTCCGGGGTCACGGACTGTTCGTAGGCCTGGAGTGGGTCAGCGACCGTGCTGCCAAGACACCGGACAGGCGTGGAGCGGAGGAAGCCGCCAACCGTCTCAAGGACAAAGGTTTTCTCGTGCTCAATGCCGGCGTCCTGGGTAACTTTCTGAAGTTACGTCCGCCGCTGGTCTTTTCCCGGCAACACGCAGATACGTTCGTGGGTGCATTAGGCGAAGTGCTGCAGGATATGTATGGGCACAGTTAATATTGATGCTGAGTCGATGGCCCAACAGGCGCTTGAGGCGTGGGGACTCCGGTCATCCAGGCGCGAGCTGTTTTCTGTCTCGGAGAATATTGTATTTCGTGTCGATACCGGTGACGGCAAGGCACTGCAGCTATGTCTTCACCGTTCGTGGTATCACAATTTGCAGGAACTCATCTCCGAACGCATGTGGACACGCGCTTTAAGCGACTACGGCATCAGTACGCCAGTCCCGGTTCCTGCCCTGGACGGTAATGACTACGTTCTGGTTCGCGGCAGTCTGAATGGTGAGGCTCGCTACGCAGGTATGAATCAATGGGTTGATGGTGAAACAATGCACCATATCATTGCCCGCAGCGAGGATTTCACGGTTTATTTCAGGCGCCTGGGCAAAATGGCTGCGCGGATACACAACCAGGCATCGTACTGGGAGCCGCCTGCGGGGTTCAGGCGCCATTCCCTAGACGCTGATGGACTAATGGGGCTATCGCCATGGTGGGGCCCGTTCTGGGCAGCACCGTACCTCACCGCAAACGAACGGGTAAGATTCGAGCATCTTCGTGAAAGGGTTCATAACCGGCTGTTGTGGCTGGACACGGGCCCGGATACTTACAGCATGATTCATGCGGACCTGTGCCCGGGAAACCTGATAATCAACGGCGAACATCTGCATATCATTGATTTTGACGATGCCGGGTTCGGTTGGCACATGTATGAGCTGGCGGCAGGACTGTATAATTACCAGGATCATCCACGTTTTTCCGAAATGGTGAGCGCCGTGTTCGAAGGTTATCGAGAGGTCAGGCAGCTCGATGCAGAATCGGCTGCGCTGCTGAACCTGTTTTTACTGGTTAGGGCACTGGCAATCGTCGGCTGGCGTGCCGCCCGGCCGGAGCTGTCAAAACCACCAGAGTGGAGCCGCGGCCCCAAATGGACGGTCAATAAGGCCCTTTCCCTCTCCGCCGAGCTGGGTCTTTAACCTTCACTGTGACAGGCTCAAAGACTTCCACTGTCTGGACGACAGTCACGCAAATCGTGGGCGGGGTTTCCACAAGCGTGGTCTATACAACCAGCACTAGCACTGTAACCGTCACCAATGCTTCGACCACGATGTCAACAACTACGACTCCATCTACGACCAAGTCAACAACCACTCCTGTAACCACATCAACGCCCCATTGCAGGGAATATGCACCGCCCCTGTTCCCTAGTTTCACATCAATCGTCGCTTCCTCGGGCTTGCTAGGAGTCGCCGTAACCATTGGGAGGAGAGCCATTCCAATAATCGACGCTCATAAGCAAAGAGATCCCGTTTTTTGATGGGTTTTCGTTCGTTGACGAATAATGGCCCGAGAGGGAGAGAGATTTGCACGGGGGAAGATGGCGGACATTGCAATATGACCAAGACCCCCGAAATCACTAGCACCACTAGCACCTCGGACGCAGTCCTCTAGAAAAGTGGGGACGAAAGGTCAGGGAGAACGAAAGTATCGTACGCACAGCTATCGCAATTCACGCAGATATCGCACAGGGGTTTTCTCTGTGGTAATCTCGCATAGTGGAACCCATCTCACTTTGCGCTCCGTGAGTCGCTTAAGGTCGGCTGATGTGGAATTTTCTCCCCTCTAGGAATATCCACAGGCCGTTCCCGTTGTTGGTTCTCTGAATCCTATCCGCGTACGCCCACGGCATCACAAAATGCGTGCATTTCGTCGTTTCCTTTTCAGCGTTCGACTCGTCCTTCTGCGCTGAAAGATGACGCGGTGAAGTTTTCGGGTTAGTCTGCGGTCAGGCGTTTCTTGGGACCGAATTTCGTAACCGTTAGGGCGTACTTTCCACTTCTCCAGGTAGAGGAGGTTCCAATCATTCTTTGTGTCGTCGATGATTCGTCGGAGGTCCAATGCTTCCCTCCGGAAATCTGAGCCGAGAGCGGATTGGATCATGTTCAGCAGCAAGTCGGGTAGCTTCATTTTCGGAGTTCAGATTCCCGCTCGGATAGTAGGATTAGTGGGGTTCTCTGCGGCCGTCTACAATTCAAGTTGGATACAGAATGATCGCATCTGGTTGTCCTCAGAGCTCACAGTCAACGAGTTCTACAGTACGCAAGACGATGTCACGCTGGTCTGGCTTCAACCTAATCTTAACTCGACTAGTTACGAGATCATGGAAATCGGGTTCTATTTCTTGTGGAAAAACAGTGTTGGTCAGCTGGACTTCTCGGAATACAGCCTTATCCTTCCTGTTAGTAGCGTTCCTGAATATTCAATCTACTACTTTCCGCCGAGTCCGTTCGCCACTACCCAGGAAATTCTAATAAAATCGATCCTTACTTCATACAACATCAATTCGCTTATCGTTTGGGTATCTTTGCCCCCGTCAGGTGTGGTAACAAGCGCCTTTCCAGAACCTGACGCGTTCATTCCTCAGTCTTCTAGGTTATTGCTTGTCTGGAATCAAACCCGAATATCCGAATCAAAACCGCTGCAAACTTCGATCAGTGTGACGTTCAGGATGCCCACTCAAGCGTTGCAGCGCGACGAATCGGTCTTCTGGGCAGGTATAATCTTGGGTGTTGGGGCTGCATTGGCCGTTGAGAGTTTGGAGTTGTTTGCACGACCTCGCGTCAGGAGCAAGAATCGGAAACAGGTGGCCTGATGGTCTTGAGCCACCACCAAGATTCGCCACGTAGAAAAACGCAAACAAAGACCTAACGCAAAGGCGTGAAACAGATGGAGTGTTCAATGTGCCGGGCAATGAAATTTCCAGTTCTAGTCAGGATATTGTGGAATGCATGATAGCGGAGTCATAGCGTTGACTTCCGAGCGTTTGGATAATCGTAATCCGTCCGTTTTCTCCTTTCAAACATATTCCAGGTCAGATAAGTCAGGGCATGCCTGGGTTAGGTGGATTGAGGGGGCTTGCTTACCGCATTTTCTTGGTCTTTGGTTAGCTCATCGTATTGTTGCGGGTGTTTTTCCTTCCAGTGGTCTTCCATGAGTTTGAGTATTTCGTGTACGGCTCGATGGTTCGTCCATCTTCTGTTTTTGCATTGTTTGCAGACCCATTCGTTCTTGTCTGATTCGTAGTCAGCCATTTCCGTGAAATAGGGTTTGTTGGTCACTTTTCCTTTCAAGGTTTCTCATTCAGACTCTTCTTGGGTTGATCTTCGGATTTCTTGGTTACTCGTGATTGGTTTTGAACGTGCTCAGCTGGGTTTTCAGCGAGTTCTGCTTCAACAATCCAGAATCTAGGGCTCTTTGGGTTTTTCAGGTCTAAGAGCATCTGTAATGCGACCACTCTTTGCCTTGGATTGCACTTTCTTTTTCACGTCAAAGCAGACTACTTGACTGCACTTTCAATTTATGTAATTCCATAGCGCAAACCATGCCAGTGAGAAAGAGTGAGCGAATCGTATAATAACTTCAACAAAATGGCAACCTCAATACTTCAGGAGAATGACAAGTTCTGCAAGTCAAACGACGTTGCGCAAGAGACTGTTATTGAAATTCTGAAGCTCATGAAGGATGCCATCAATTCCGTTCAGTGGAATGCAGACCTCTTTCCAAAGTTTGCTTTCGTAAACTGTCTGCGCTCTGTTCTAGTCCCAATGTCAAACGCGATCTATTACAACTTCATGGGAGGCAACCTTCCAGCGTGCTTCGTACAGTTGCGTATTTTGCTGGAGCAACTGGTGAAATGCTTCCTCTCCGACAAAGATTACCGTGACATCTCACGCTTCCAAGAGAAATTGAGGAGAGTCGAAGATCAAAAGCTCCACTTAACTGAAGCCGTCATTGCCGTCGAACCAAACGCCGAGTCCTTGTGGAGAAATCTCTCGAACGATTGGGTTCATATGAAGTATTTAGAAAGGCATGTGAGAGTTCTCCTGGAGAGGGGCGACGTGCTAGGATTCAACGTCGTAGTCCCGATCGATTTCAGTGAAACTGAGCTACCTGAAATACAGGAACTGGGCGAATCTATAAGCCAATTCAGAGCGATCCTAGCAGAAACGGTAGGAAAATGGAAAACTGAAGTTTTCAGGAGTCACCAGTGACATGTCAGAATCAGTTTACGTGCAACCCTTAGCTGTCGAACCAGCCAATCCTACGACACTTGAAGAACTTCAAGAAACATACCAGATGAAGCGTGCATTGATTCAGCAGAGAATTGAAGAGCTAAGAAAAGGATGGGAGAAAAGTGATAATGGTATTTTCGCGGAACTCTGTTACGGCATTCTACTGGCGAGAGAAGATGCTGCTAAAACTCTCCCCTTGGTTGCTGAGTTGGAGAGTAGTAGGCTGTTATTTGACGGTTCAAGCGACCAAATTCAAGAATACCTCAGACAGCACCACTATGCCCTTAGAAACAGGTCTAAATACATCGTAGATTGGCGCGGCCGACTCACTGATCAAGGATCGCTAAGAATCAAGAACATTCTCGAAAACAAATTCAGAACATCGAAGGGTTGGCGCATCTATGCTGCCAGAGAATACTTGGTTTCGCAACATTCTGGAGTTGGTTGGAAAGTGGCAAGTCAATTCCTAAGAAACATCGGAATCGGATTAGATTGCGGACTGGCACTTCTGGACAGACATATCCAGAAGGAGTTGAGGAAGTTTAACTACACCCCGCGAATCTACAAGCAAGCCTTGTGGAAGTCCAAATATCTTCAATACGAGCAGAAAATGCAAGCAATGGCGGAGAACAGCGCAATTCCAATCGACGACCTAGACCTTTTGATTTGGTCAAACAGAACTGGTCTGATAATCAAGTAGGCTTGCGCTACGACTCAGTATCTTGTAGCTGACTTTTCTACCTCCTCACTAAAACGAAGCTAAATAGCTCCTCCATTTAGACTTGTCAAGCTTGCAAGCCCATGCCAAACTTAGCGCCTGAATTCGTCCGAAAACTCATACAATCAGGCATCGAGACAACAAAGTTGGAGCACAAGCTAAGAATCGACATTCATTCCAACAATGGCAAAGCCGAACTGATCAAAGACGTTCTTGCCATGGCAAACGCCTCTTCCAGCGGCGAAGACACTGGGTACTTGATAATTGGATCGTCAAAGGGTTTTGCATATGACATTTCCGATCTCAAGCTGGACGATGCGACGCTTCAGCAAATCGTGAATTCAAAAGTGCATCCTCCAATCACCTTCTCCTACACAGAAATCGAAATTCAAGCAGGGATCAGGGTTGGCGTATTTGAAATCCCGAAAAGTAACGCCAAACCACATTGTGTAAAGCAAGACATCATGGACAATGAAGAAATTCTCCTCCACGAAGGAGAGTGCCTGATAAGACAAGGATCGAGCACAAAGGAAGCTATGAAGGAAGACTTCGACCAGATGTACGACGAATATGTTGAGTCTGAGCGCCGAAGGATAATGAACGAAGCATTCGAATATGTGCAACGTCAAAACGTACCGAGTGAGAAGAAGACTACAGACCTCACATACGTTACCTCAGCAAGTCCAAAAGAAATCTCCAATACGGTGATCGAGCTTCTTCGTCAAGGCGATACTGTTGGAATGGCGTCGATAGTCAACAACCTCCGTGGAGAACTGATCTCAAGGTGGAAAGATACTGTTGACAAGTCGGAGGAACAAGTCGCCACAATAAAGCACACTTTCATCGAACCCGTTATCTCAAGGCTGACCGCGTTGGGAGCTCTCCTCGTTGTTTACGATGCCGAGCAACCCTTCAAGGAGCTCCTTGGTGCATTCGCGGCCATCTACGAACTCGCGAACAATCTTTCCTATGGAAGACAGCCTGGTATGACAACTAAGAAGCATCTGAGCTGGACTGTGCCCTCGAAGGAAAGCATGAAGTCTCTATACGCTATAGGAGCAGTTGCTGCATTCAAAGGCAGGCTGAAATTCATCAGACTCATGCTTGACACGAAGATTACTGCAACCAGATATTTCACTAACGTAGAGCCCATAATGTCGCATCCGCTCTATGAGTTCACGAGTGGCGAAGGAGATTTCACGGCGTTTTTCGAAGAGGCTAGAAATGAGACCTTGGGTTCCAAACAACTCTTCGAATACTTCGATGGAGACAAAGAGAAGCTGATAACAGCATTTTGTGACTTCGACTTTCTCATAATGGCGGCTTTGATCCATGAGAATCCCGAAACTGAGAGGTTTCCGAACTTTGCGCGCTACTATCGCAGGAGAATAGAACCGCTCCTGAGTAGGATTTCAAGCGACCCAGGGAGCTACGTAACAATACTTGGAGACAACCCGACCGGAGCTGTCGATAGTTGCATAGGAAAAGTCAACGAACTGGCTACTCGCGAACCCATAACTTTGATGGGATGGAGAGTCCATTAGAATTAGTGCATAAGTTCGAGGTGGGGCTAGATTGGGGTCGGAGTAATCGTCGAGAATTGAGGCGTTTAGCAGATAGCCCCACCATCATTTGATAGAGAGTCCCTTCGGCCCCACGTGGTTGCCCACTTCTTCCACTTCCTATCGAAAGAGGTTCCTGCTAAGGAGTTGAACAAGTGTTTGATATTTCGCCCGACGATCCAACACTTAGGCTGGCCCTGAAAGCTCTTCAGGCTTAGCCAAACGATCTTGTGTGAACTACGGCGTACCTCGCGGGCGGAAAATCCTGGTTTGCGCACACCGCTAAGGCCAGTACGGGAACTCCGGAACGGTAACGGTCGTGGTTGTGTAGGTTGGAGTTGTTGTTGTGGTGGGGCCGAAGGTTCCCACTTGATGCATCAAGTGGGGCTATCCTAATCGGGGCTCATTTCGAGCCGTTTCCTCCTGCTCGTGCTTAGCCCCACGCGGTGCCTATTTCCTCATGAGTTTGACTTTGCTGTCCAAGACTTTGCTGTATGCGTCGAGTTTCATGTTGATCTCGATGCGTGGGCCAATGTCGGGTTCGCTTAGCATTGCGAGGCGTAGTTCGTTGTTTTCTGGCAGGTTCTTTCTCGCCCACTCTTTCGCGGGCACGAAGCTGCTTGTTTCGAGCGGCATGAATGATCACTTTTTGCGTTTTCTTCCTCCTAGTTTTTTCACCCGGCGTTTCCGTTTCCGCAGCAGTGTTTCTCCGAGTGCGTTGGCGATCGCGTTGTCAATTTTGTAGTGTAGTAGTTCGCTCATCTTTTCGTCTGGAAGTATGGCTAGGTCGCCAAAGCCGGTGATTTGCTCTGTGGTGTAGCCGGAGGTTTGCAGAAAGACCGCCCGCCCTGAACGCAATAGCTCGTCTGCTTTTTCGCGATCAGATTCGACTTCAGCCAAAGCGGACACCAAGCTGTGTTTGTCGGATAGGTTTCTTATTTGGTTATAGATTGAATCCCTATCGGTGCTGGCTTATGACAAATGAGCGTTGGCTTCGTTGGGCAATACGGAAACACTTCCGAGATCGGGGGCTGACTGTGAACATGCGTCCTGTCAAAGTTGGAAATGCTACAGTTGACAGGGAAGTCGTTGGACACGGATGGAGAATGGCTCTTGAAATTAAGAGTACAAAAGACGATCTCATTCGAGGGATTGGTCAATGCACAGAAGCCTTAGTCAGGGGTTATCAATCGGCGGCACTCGTCACATCCGTTCAACGTGCGAAGCGAATTAAACCCGAAGTTTTCCATGAACATCTCGTTTTGTTAGGTATCGATGCTAAAGGGATGGTTCACTAAGTCTACCCATGAATGCCATTTAGAGTGTCGCGGGTTCATGCTCTGGGGTGGGATTTTCACCCCCGTGGGTGTGTCCGAAACACCCCACGGTTGGATTTGAACCGAGGGGGGCGAATTGAATTCACCCCGCGAACCTAGGGGTGTCTTTTCATCTTTCGAAAAATCTTCTGTCAAAGCTCACACCGAAGCGCTATTGGACGATTCAGAAGTTAAACTTCTGGGTGACCTCATTTTCCGATTTTCATTATGATCACGAAATTTCCAAAGTTCAAATTTGTTCTACCGCAACAATGATGCACACAAAAAGAGGAGTTCAAGATCAGCCGCTCGCACCAGCAGACCCACACACACTTCGACATGCAAACGACAACGGTCCGACGGTCCGGGGGCCGCACCAGTGAGACTACAGACTAAGCGCGACTTCTATTTTGTTAGGCCACACTGTTTCCTGAGCTTCTCCACCAGTTCCAGGTATCGGGGGTCGGCCCTCGCCTTGGCGAAGAGGGGCGAGTACCTCATTGTTGTGGCAACTCCTGCATGGGCTTCGACGGCCCTGTTCAAGTACCCGAAGTAGGAGTCGAGGTCTCCGAGGGCATGGTAGACGTACGCGATGAAGTTGAAGCCTACCGGACCCATCTTGGCGTCCTCGATCTTCCTGACTGCGAGCAGTGCTCTTTCCCTGTCGCCCTCCATGGCCGCGATGACCCCTCCCATCCAAGTGACCCGAGGATTGGCGGGATCGATCTTCTCCAACTTCGCAAGGAGCTCCTTAGCCTTCTCAAGGTCCCCCTTGGCTAGGTAGTACTCCGTCATACCCCTGTACGCGAACGCCGGGGCCAGCTGCTCAGTCTTCTTCCAGAACTCCAGCGCCTCCTGCTCCCTCCCCGTTTGGAAGTATGCCAAGCCGACCCGGTAGATGAAGTCGGGTCTGATGGGGTCCAAGCGGTATGCTGCCTCGATCTGTCTAACCATCTCCGCCGGGTCTCCTTTGACTGCCGCCAGCTCGGACAGGTTCCAGTAGGGCTCTGGGAGGTTAGGGTTGAGTTCCAGCGCCCTTCTGGCCTCCGCTTCCGAACCGACGACGTCGTCCTCGTTGAAGAGCACGTTCGAGAGCGCCGAGTGGGCCTCCGGAAGGTTCGGGTCGAGGTTGAGGGCGCGCCCCAGTAGTCGCCTCACAGTCGTGACGGAGATGCCAACTGGCTCACTTCCTTTGTCAGAAAGTAATTGGTGACATTCTGCCTCGCCCACGTACGCTCTCGCGAACTTGGAATCCAGCTCGATGGCCTTCTCGAAGAGAGCTATGCCCTGCCTAAGTGAAGCCTCGGTCTGCTCCCTCAACAGTTCCCTGCCCCGCAGGAAGCAAGTGTACGCTTCCGTGTTCTCAGTATCCTTCTTCACGATCACGCGCTTCTCTGAATCCACGAGCCGAATCTTGAGTTCCCCGGCCACCTTCTCAGCGATCTCCGACTGAATCGCGAAGACGTCCTCCAGCTGCCGGTCATAATTCTGGCCCCAGAGGTGACCCTCCGTTGATGTGTCGATGAGCTGCGCCGTTATCCTCACCTTGTTACCCGCCTTTCTGACGCTGCCCTCAATCAAGCTGCCAGCGTTCAGCTCCTTTCCCACGTCCGAGGCGCCCTTCTGTGACCCCTTGTACTTCATGACGGACGTTCTAGCGATAACTGTCAGCTGTCTCAGGCCTGAGAGGGATGTGATGAGCTCCTCGGTCATGCCGTCCGCGAAGTACCCATCTTCAGGGTTGGAACTCAGGTTTGCGAAAGGCAGAACTGCAATCCGCCTCTTATCAAGGCCCGCTTCGATCGCTTCTTGTCTCTTGTCTCTCGTCGCCTGTCTCTCGGGGGCTAATCCTTCTAAGAGAACCTCTTTTTCGGTGGTTTCGATTCCATGCATCCATTTGATTACGAGGCTCTTTCTTAGTTGGCCTTCGACTTGTTTCTCGATGAGTTCTATGTTCCCGTTGAACAGGTCAACGATCGCTTGAACCTCTTCGCTCGAATGCATGAGCGGGTTCAGGAGGACCAGCGTTGTGATGTTCTTGGCTCGGAACTTGTCGAGAAGCTCTGAGAGCCACTTCCTCGTTTGAAGCGCCTTATGCCGCAACAGAACATCGGAAAGGAACTGAACCGCGAGCCGACTGGCGTGAAGAGCGTTGATGGTTTCCGTGATCACGATGTTTAGTTCGGTTAGGTTTTCGATGCCCTTGCCGGGTAGAGTGTTCTGGGCGGGGGGAACGGGTTTGTCGCTGCAAACAAGACACTTCAGGCCGTCAGGTTTGTTGCCGAGAATTGGCTCCGCAGAAGACAAACTTCGAGTGATAAGCAGACTCACCGGATCAGCTTCGAGGAATCTGCGTAGAAGTATTGGGACTTCGTCGCTCGCGGGTGCACTCAGAACGATGGCTGAACCGGCTAGAAATCCGCCTTGAAGCGCCTCATCAAGTCTAGCGTACCCAGTAGAAACCCTGCCCCTCAAAGCGGAACTAGGTGCCGCTGGCCTCTCAGTCAAGTTGCGATTTACCTAAACCCGCAGCCCTACTCAGGGTTACAGAAAAATGGTTTACGGTTCCCGACTTGGTGAGCCAACACGTTCCAATTGAGCCACACCACTTGACACACCCCGGCGCTTAGGATCACAATAGGTATGATGGATTCGGAGCGCGTTACAAAATCGGTCGAAGCATTTCCTTAACTATCGACAAGGCCGAAGGGACCCACTGCGAGGTTCTCGATGCTTATGCTGGGTCACTTTCACTCAACCCTCCATGAACACTCGCAATCTCACCCTCGAATAACCACTTGCTACCTTGGAAACGTAGGATGGGCAGGGAACTTTGAAGAATTCTTCTGGCAGCAAGTTCGAGAACGAAAACGCTGGAAACACGCATAACTTTTCGGTTCAACTTCCAGTCCGTGCAGCTGACTTGGTGAAACAGGCCGCGCTTAGGAAGGGCCAAACGGCCGAACATTTCCTGCGGGAAATGATCGTGGAGGCTGTAGAAGAAGAGGCTTTGCCTGCGGAAGTTCATCTTGAGCGGCTCGATGAGCTCGTCAAGAAGATGGATTTGGTAGTGAAGAAGACGCCTATGCAGGAAGAGAAAGACGCCAGTAAAGCGGTCCACTCTTTAGAGGAACGGACGAAGAGACGGGAACATCTAATCGAATTAGGGATAGAGGCCTACGATGAACTGAGGAAGATCGCAACATCGGAGCAGGCTTCTAAAGAATCAGAATCCCGCATCCAAGCATTCGCCGTGATGGCCCGCATCGGCACGTTCAACGCCGCCGTAATCCGCGACGCCGAAAACGATGAACTAGGCAACCTCCTAGCGGAAGTGGAGGAGACGGATAGCCGGCTCAAAGCGGAGCTAAAAAAACTAGAGAAGAAGCGGCGCGAAGAGGAAGCGGAGGAGAGGCAACGTTACCACTAAGCCGCCTTCTGACATGCACCGCCCCGAACCCCCCACCAATCAACCCAGTCTTCGGAAGTTGAGGCGTTATAGGAGTGTTCAGGTGAACTTCAGGGCGAGCGGCAAATGGCTCAAAATAGTCAACATGCTAGCCAGCCTAGAAGGCCGCAGTAGCAGCGCCCTAATGCGCGAACTCCTAACCCTCGGCCTCGCCCAATACGTCAACATCCACTACCGAACACCCCAAGCCATAAGGCAACAACAACTACAATCCATCCTCAACACCCAACTCCAAAACGCCGCGGCCGAAGCCAAAGCCAAGGCAGCCCAGAAAAAAGATGTCTAGCATATGTTATACACATCTAACGGGCGGAAATGGCGGGGTCGCACCCAAAACGGCCCACTCCAAGCCTCTTCTCGCCGGTTCCCCTTAGAACACAGCGACGTTCAAGACAGGATGTCCAGCGAAAGAGGATTAGTTCGTCTTGCTCTCGTGATGACTCCGCTTCAAATTTCTGGAATGAGGCCAAGAATGACGCGGAGAGGCTTTCCCGTGAGATCAAGATCGCTGCTTGGTTGGCGTTACCAGGAAGCCAAATCCCATTAACTGCCTTGGGATGAAACATAAAGGGCACCAAATCGCAAGAGATTGTCGACCAGCGATGTCGAAAGTCCTCACATTCACGGTTGCTCTAAAGAAGGATGATACCGGAGGATACTCTGTGAGGTGCGTTGAGTTACCTGCTGCCATCAGTCAAGGGGAAAACGAAACGGAGGCCCTATTGAACATTAGAGAGGCAATCGAATTGGTTCTCGAAGAACTCGAAGCACGGGCCCAAGCGCAGAAACCAGACAAGCTGGAACTGGTCACTGTCACCGTCTAAACTGCCAATTTTCTCTTGGCGTGATGTCCTGAAAGCGCTTCAAAAGGCCGGATTCAAACCAGTTCGACAACGCGGAAGCCACATCCTTCTCAGCAATGACGGCAACCTATAGTCTCCGTTCCGCGTCGTGAGGAAATCAAACCCGGGACTCTGCTAAGCATAATCGACCAAGCCAAGCTTACCAAAGAAGAATTCCTCAAACTCGCACCTTAGTACAGTTATCTAGGGGTCTTCACAGCGATAGGGCTCTGGAGCAAACACGGGATTCCGATGCAGAAGAAACAAGGCGGCATGAAGCCAGTAAGAACACTTGCGCTTCTCCTTGTCATCTTCGTCGTTTCGATTCTAACGAGGCTTGTCGAGAATATTCCAATTGCCGCAACGCAATTGGCCTATTACCTCCTCAACGGGGTGATACTCACCGGCTTTCTCGCTTGGCTCGTCCCCAAGATCCATCTCGGCTCACGGTCGCTAACCCTGCTGGTCTGGCTGGACCTGTTCGTGGTTGGATTCCTCAACAACTATGTCGAAGCGTACTTCTTCACAAACACGTTTGACAAGGCCGCAGTTCTTGTCCAATCAGTGGCCTCCACTCTCACCTCTTCGGTGATAGCCGCGACGGCAGCCGCCCTCCTCCTTGGCTACGGGAGTATTGGGCTCACGGCCTCGTTGAAAGCGCACTTCTCGGCAAGGACGCGGAGTTCGTGGGTTCTGCGGATAGCCGTGGGTTCGGTTGCTTACTTTCCAATCTACTTCTTCTTCGGAGCCCTAATCGGCCCGTTCGTTCTTCCTTACTACAACAATCCCTCGTTCGGACTTCGGATACCCCCATTCACAGTGATAATCCCAGTGGAGCTCTTCAGAGGCTTCGTGTACACGCTCGTGCTCCTGCCGCTGCTGGCGACGATTGTTGGAGGGAGAGCTACGAAATTCATCGCACTCGCTGCCATGCTGTACATTCCCGGCGGGCTCATCGCGCTGCTGGGAAACCAACTACTGCCAGCCGCAATCATCCCAATCCACGCGCTGGAGATACTGGCTGACTCGATTGTCTATGGCTTCGTACTATCTCGCATCCTAAACACGCCAGAGTGACTTCCGATTCTTCAGCTAAGACCGGGCTAACGCGCGAGTCTCCATTGTCGGAGACACTTCAGACTCCTCCCCCGACCCTAACCCAAATCGGCAACGCCAACGAAAACCAAGAAACCTCCTCTCGCCCCTGTCATCATTTCGTCCAAACACGCATTTCTCCATCCCGATGAGGGACGAGTAACATATTTCCCCACAAGACTGCAACCCGGTACACATCGGATGTTCTTAGGTGGCAACCCTTCCTACCCTTGCTATTCTAAGGGAAAGTGGTCGGGGTTTTATTGATGTCAGAAGTTTAATGCCTGCGTGGTTACATGTCTAAGCGCACGACCATTCTGCTCGACGATGATGTTTATGAAAAGCTCGTCAACGAGAGCATGAGAAAATACAGGACTACCAAAGCTATGTCCAAGGTGGCAAATGAATTGCTCAAGAGGGCGCTAAAGAGCCAGACGAAGGTTTTAGAATTGATCTCTTCGAAAAAGATTGCCAAGACGACCAATAAAGAGTTCGAGTCATTTCGCAGGGAACTGTCCAGACGGTTCGAAGCTTGATCCTTGATACAACATACATGCTTCCTCTAGCGAGCAATTGCGCAAGCCACGTGGGTGGGCGTATGGAATCATTCAAAGTTAACAGAGAACTTCCCAGGGGGCGTTACAAGCTCACCGAAGTCTTTTCAGGCTTAGACCATGTCGAGCCACTAGCCAGGAGTATCGGCAACCGGGCGCTGCTGGCCAGCATAATTCATGAAACAGATGTCACCCTGACGGCCGAAGATGGTTACATGTACGTTGACGATGATGACGGGAGTCTAGTTGTGGGATTGGAATATCTCAGAACCGCAGACCCGAAGTACCTGTACTTGGACGTGATTCATGAATTGGTTCACGTCAAGCAGTACCGTGATGGTATGGAGTTATTCGATAGGTCATACAGCTACGTGGACCGGCCCACGGAAATAGAGGCGTACAAATGCTGCGTCGAGGAAGCCCGCAACACTGGAATGACGGACGACGCGATCGCTGAATACCTGTACGTGGAATGGATAACGGATAAGGAACACGAACAACTATTGAAAACGCTCGGTGTCAAATCCAAACCGCACGGCCACGTAACGTCTTCCTAGCTTTCTCTTCTTCTCCGTATCATCAGTTGGTCGGTTTCGATTCTTCCAAGTATTTGACGACGAAGTTGCGGGTATACTCCTCCAGGTCCAGCTTTAAGGCGTCTTCAGGTTTGATCCACACGTACGACTGCAGCTCTCTGCCATCTAACTGCACATTCTGACTCATCGCTTTACAGAGGTAATCGAGGAAAATGAAGTGTTCATGTTTGCAGTAATGCTTAGGGTAGATAGCTTGCTGCACAAGCAGGAGTTTGACTGCATCAATGTCCAAACCGGTTTCTTCTTTTACTTCTCGTTGGATGGCATCTTCGGCCAGCTCGCCTAGCTCAATGTGGCCACCGGGAACTGTGAACTTGTCATTCCATTTGCTCGAGCGAACAATCAACACTTCACCTTTAGGGTTCACCACCAGAGCCCCAACGGTCGCTTCAGGATACTGCTGCGCCATGCATGCTCTCCCGGCAAGTTTCAGATAACGCTCCTACGATAATAACGGTGTCCCGAAACCATTCGCACTCAGGATTCGGATTCCCGCGGTTCATGAATCAGAACAAGAGGAGCGGCGACGATGCACGCCAAGACAACTGAGAGAAGAAATGGGGCTCTCGCACCAAAATCCACCCAGAGTCGACTGCCTACGTAAGGCGAGATTATCGCCCCCAGTCCTGCGACAGTAGTTATGAAACCGACGATTGACCCTCTCTCCCTCGCCTTCGTGAGATTGGCCATGAGCGTCTGGTTCCCAACAGTGAAGAACTGAGCGAAGAACCCCGTAACTCCAAAGATAGCAATGGCGAACAAGGGGGATGGCGAATAAATCCAAGGAATAACGAGGCCTCCAGCCACGATCACGGAGAGAATCATCGTGTTCCTGACCCCGAGTTTCCTCGTAATCGCTCCAGCTCCAAACGCTCCCAACATAGCCGCGAAGGATCCTAGCCCTACCATTGCACCAAATTCCGCTTGGGAAAGTCGGAGTTGCTCAGTTGAGAAGATGGCGTAAACCGGCTGCCCGAGACCGGAGAAAAAGTTGAAAACAAACAGAGCAATCAAAACCAACCAAATGTTTCTTGACAGACGGCGCAGCAAGAAGTGTTCACCGACCGGTTTCTCTTTTCTGCGTGCCTCGAGCGGCAACGTTTCCCTAACGAAAAAGCCTCTTGTAAGGGCCGCAACGAATCCAGCCACCACCATAACTAAGATGTTAAACTGGAATTTTCCCGGATTCGGCAGGACACCTCCAAAGAGACCGCCCAAACTAAGCCCCATATACAGCAGGAAGTAGAGCGTGCCGAAGGCGTTGCCTCGATTCTTATGATCAACAGATTCCGCAATGCTCGATGAGAAAGCAGGCTGAACTACCGCGGCAACTGTGGTTGCCACGAGCAAGACAACCAGGGCGACAGTCCACGTGTTAGCATCGAATAGTGCAAGGTAGATGCCAAACCCCAATGCATTCCCAAACACTATGATCCATTTGCGGCCAAACCTGTCCGCAAGGGCGCCACCGAGAAACGGAAACAGGTAAGTGGCTACACCCATTCCGACATACACGAAGCCGATGTCGAGAATACTAGCCCCCAACGATAGAAGGTATAGCGGGATAAACACGTAGAAAGCCTGAGTCCCAAAATTCATCAACATCGAAGTCAAACTCAACAATAACACGTTACGATCCAAAGACAGGAACGAGCTCATTCTAGCCCAATTTCGATTTGGAGATGATTCCATGGGTCATTCCATCCCGTTAGTAAGAATCCGTTACGAGCCGCTTGTGGCGGCGAGAGTCTGCAGGATGCGTACCCTTGCGCATGGTCGAAACAGCGAGATTATTCATTTTAACTCTTGCGCATCATGGCCCCGACTACTGATACAACCGAGATGAGGCCGCCAACTACGAGAATCAGGGGCTCCTGCGTTCTGAGATAGACTAGGCCAGTGAACGCAACCAGAGAAGCGAGGCCCACTAGGTTCAACATAGCCAATCTTGTCTCTTCTCTCAACAACAATCACACCTTGACAGGATTCCGAGTTCAGGCTTTACAAGTATATTTCAGTTCTTCTACAAAGAACCTTTGCAACAATGACCACTCATAATGAAGGAACAAGTTACCTATTCCTCTAAACCTAACGAGTTTATCTTGGCGTAGCTGAAGAATGGAGATGTAGCGCACTCACTTGGACTCATCTGCATCACTTCGCTCGCCACTTCTGCCGTCTCTGAGGTTTTCGGCTGACGTAGCGGAAACGGCCTATGAAGTGTACGGAGGCGACGCACCCCTCGTTCTTGAATCTCTCGCGAAACCTGTCTCCACATACTATGTGCGCTGCAACACACACAAAATCGACCCAAAGAACCTCAAATTGAAACTGGAAGAGGAGGGGTTGATAGTGAACCAACATTCAATCATCCCGGAAGCATTGGGTATTCACGTGGAAGGCCCATTCGATATCCCAATCTTCAACCGGGAAATTGCTGTCGACAAGCGAGCAGCTGAATCAGTACTGCAGGGCGCTGACGTTTACGCCCCCGGAATCCTGGATGTTGGTTCGATGCGCGTTGGCGATGATGTCACTGTTGTTTCGGAACTTGGTGACGCCGTAGCATCCGGCCATGCGCTGATGAGCGCGAACGATGTTTTGACCTTCAGAAAAGGATTAGCTATTCAAGTGGACCATCATCGGTACCACGGTCCCCGCGTCAGAGAGCTTCCGGAGTTCTCTCAAGGCCTCTTGTATCCTCAATCCTTGGCTGCGATGGCAACTGTACATGTATTGAACCCGAAGCCTGGCGAAACCATTATTGACATGAACTGCGCGCCAGGTGGAAAGCTCTCGCACATCAGCCAATTGACCTCGAATTCGGGGAGGGTCTTTGGGTTTGACAGGAACTCGCAGAAGATTGCACAGGCCCGGCGGAACCTTACCAATCTCGGCTGCAATAACGCCATTCTTTCAATACAGGACACAAGATACCTGCCTAACGATTTCCCCAACCTGCAAGCGGACAGAGTGTTAGTCGACCCTCCCTGCAGTGCGCTCGGGCTCAGACCTAAAGTCCACGATTTCACATCGCGGAAACGTGTGGAGGACCTGGCGAGTTACCAGAAGCAATTCATCAAAGCTGCCAGCAAAGTCGCGAAACCTGGAGGAGTTGTAGTTTACAGTGTGTGCACGTTCACTGTCCAAGAATGTGAGCAAGTGGTTGATTTTGCCGAGCACGAATGCGGGCTCCGAACGGTAAGCCAAGTGCCGATGGTGGGTTCCTCAGGTTTGGCTGCGTACGGCGCTCAGGGCTCGCTTTGCCAACGATTTCATCCCCATGTGCATGAGGTGGGGTATTTCATAGCAAAATTCGAACGAGAAAAGTAGCAGTAACGAAGCACATTACCTGCATAGTTGCGGTGGTAAGATGGACCTGCCTGAGAACGTTTTGACTAAAGGAAAGGCTGGGAAACTTGAGGTTAGGAGCCTTGAGTCTCGCGGTAGCTATGTGATCTGCAAATACCTGGACCCGAAGACTATGAAGTCGGCAGGCCAGAAGCGCAAGCTCATGCTTAGAGACAAAGATGGGAGGGTTATCGAATTCTTCATCATCCCCTTCAAAGACCCCAACAGAGCGCTTCTAATCTCAGCCAAAACCGCGGAAAAGGAACGCCAAGTCTGGAACGAGAAACTGGGTAGCGCCGAAGACGTTTGGGCCGATTGACCTCTAGGGTGAGGCCACGGGAAGAATCTGAATCAAAGATTTTAGTGGGAGTCCATCAATTTTCGTCATGCCGCTCTTGTTAACCAAAACCAGAACACCTACAGGCTTTGCTTTTGCATCTCGCAAGGTCTGAATAGCGGCCCTGTGGGTTACCCCAGCCCGAAGTACTGCGTCAGCAACCAGCACTTTCTTTCCGGCAACACTGTGGAACGACGGGTTGACCAAGCCAGGAACCTTCTTGCGGTTGATTCTATGGGAGCGAACGGCCGCGAAGGGTTTCTCCCATTCCTTGGCAAGGGCAACGCCCAGAACCATCCCACTACCTTCAACCGCAACTATGACGTCCGGTTCCGGAAATTCTGATGCCTTCACAGACTCGCGTGCTAGGTCAGCCAAGGCTGACGCAATCGCCGACAGACGTTTTCCATGCGATCCCAAAGAACTCCAATCAACGAAGACATCGTGCGGTGGATGTTTCGATGCCCGTTCTTTTCCTTTGAGTAGAAGCCAAACCACGGTGTCAGGTTGGACCTTCAACTCGTCAGCTATTTCGTATGTTGAAAGGCCCTTTGACTTGAGCGCCTGGGCTCTCTTAACGAGCTCCTTTGCCACCAACCAAACAAACCCCCGCGCAAACGCGGCTATTGTCCAGTTGATGTCTTATAAGGGCTAGTGAACTTCTACGGAAGTCGGCATCAAGAAAGTGAGCAACCCGTTTGTCGAAACCGTCTCTCGCATTGCAAGAATATTCTTTCGAAATATCATCAAGCCAAGTCAACGGTCCCCTTAACCTGAATGAGACTGTGCTCAGCGCCCAAACATCAGAACCCGAATGGCAAAGAGAGACCGAAGGGTTTACTGATATTGAAGAACTTGGAGAAATTCCTGTAAAGTACACGCTTAAGCAAAGCGGCGATTCCGACCGTTTTGAAATCGAGGCTAGGGCCGTAAGCTCAAGGCCAGACAGCCATTCGTCGGCCGAATTGGAGTCACATTTGCACAAAGTTTTGGGCCTAAGGGATGACCTCTTGTCTTTCTACTGGGCCTTTGAGGGCGACGAGCCGCTCGCTTCGACGTTCTCGTTGCTGCGGGGCCTAAGGCTGATGCGTGGTACGAACCTTTTTGAAAGCTTGATCTGTTCCATCTTGTCACAGAACAACTCTGCTTTGCTCTGGAATCGGACCGCTCGCCTCATGATGAAGCTTTACGGCCGCCGAGTTGATTTTCCCGACGGCTCAACTTCCAATCTTTTCCCGAATCCGCAAGCATTGGCGAAGGTGTCTGCGAGGGAACTCCAGTCGAAGACGTCTATGGGTTACAGGGCGAAGCCGGTCGTCCAGGTCTCGCGGATGGTCACTAGCGGCGAATTTAGACTCGATGAAGTGGCCACTTCTGGTTATGATGAAGCTATGGAGATGCTGCTTGAACTTCCAGGTGTTGGGCCTAAGGTTGCGGATTGCTTCCTCCTTTACGGAGCTGGAAAACTTGAAGCAGCGCCCGTTGACGTTTGGATCCATAGGATAGTCACACGCCTCTACTTCAGGGGGCGGAGGGTAAGCAGATTGAAGACTGCTGGGTTTCTGCGAGAGCGATTCGGTGGCTGGGCCGGGTACGCACAATTGTACTTGTTCGATTATGTGCGACGAACCGCACAAGCAAGAGGCAAATCCAATAAGAGTCCGCCCTAAGTTTTAGTATGTCTCTTCTTGGCAGCTTGTTTCCGCAGAGGTTTCCGTTTCAGTTTGGTCCCGCAGACGGGACACTCTTGGATGTCTCCTGCAGGATAACGCCGGTAACACGCAGGGCAGTAATTGGTCCAGATGAATTTGTGCCGTATACCCAATGTAGCGAGCGGTTGATAGCTGATACCAATTCCCTCCGCCACATTCTGAATCGCGTAATCATCGCTCACGATGATCGGCAGATTACCTTCATTCCTTAGATCTAGAGCTAACGCTATGACGCAGGTATCCGCCCTCGAAAGTGCAACTTTATCCCCTAGCAGCTTGGCGCTCTCTGCAACAGATTTGAGCGAGGCTGTTGTTGGACTTTGAATTCTCAATTTTCCAGATGAACTCGACACAGTGAGCCTGTAAGAGGGCCCAGTTTGCTGTCTCAGCTCCTCCGCAACTTCGGGAACCGAGTAAGACTCGGAATCAAGGCCGAGGGGGTCTAATCCCATAATGAAAGCAGATGTATCCAAAACAAGGACTTTCACAAATCCATTCGCTCCATCTTATGAAGGCGAGTTAGGCTTCCCAAGGTCGGCGCTGGCCCCAATCGCACGAAGACCGAATAGTGTTCTGCCTTCCGAATCACAAGCCTAACGTCTTGCGCAAGCTCTCTCTGAAATCGGCCATCTGCCACAACCAGCGCTCTGAGTCTGGGGTTAGTCAACTGGATCGAGAGGGAGCGATCCATCGACAGCACAATTGGCCTAATGAACTCGAGCGGACAAATGAAGGTGACAACAAACGCGTCCACAGCAGAATCGACGACGGGGCCGCCTGCCGACAGGGCATAAGCTGTTGACCCTGTGGCAGTTGAGACAATGACACCATCTCCTCTGAGATGTACGAGTTCCTGCGAGTTCGCTGTAAGTCGAAGATCGAGCATCTTGGAGGGGCTTCCAGATGATACAACCAGCTCGTTTAGGGCGTCAACGATATGCGTTTCATTCATGTGAACAGCTAACTTCGAGCGTTTTTCTAGCCTGCACTTTCCTTTCATGAAAAGGTCGACCGCACGCAACGCTTTGGGTGGTTCAACTTCGGTAAGGTACCCTCGCCTTCCCATGTTTACTGCCAAAATCGGGGTTTCAGGGTTAGGAATGCTCATGCACGTTTTGAGGACTGTGCCGTCGCCGCCCACGGTCATCACGAGGTCGGCCCTTAGATCAGTGAGATCCTTTCCATCCCCCAGCCGGGCTCGCTTGGCCAGTTCCAGTTCCGCGTTGACGGTGACGCCTCTCTTCCTCAGTTGCTTGGCCAGAGTGGCCGCAACCTCAAGTGCTCTGGCGTCGTCCAGCCTTGAAACTAGGCCGACTTTGAGAACCAATATTGCTTCTCCAGGAAAAAACAGTAACCACGGCTAGGATAATTAAGTAATTCATTCAAAGTCCAAAACTTGTTTGGAAGTTTGCCTCTTCTAAATTTCCGTTAAGTGACGGGACTGCCAGACAAGCTTTTTAGACGAAGAGTGTGCGTTTACAGGTTCGGTTCTCAGATTGGAGCAAGCAGGGGAACGACACTGAGCAAACCAGTAGACGTTGGTTCCGTGAAGATTGGTCAGTACATTATCGTAGATGGTGAACCCTGCAAAGTCGTCGAATTTGAGAAATCCAAGCCAGGAAAGCATGGGGCCGCAAAGGCGAGAATAGTTGCCATCAGTGTTACAACAGGAACCAAGAAGAATGTCATGAGTCCGGTTGACGGCCGGATTGACGTTCCAATGATCGAGAAGAAAACGGGCCAAGTACTTGCTTTTGTGGGTACCAATGTGCAAATCATGGATATGCAATCGTACGAGACTTTCGAAACACCCATTCCCGAGGAAGAAGAAATCAAATCAAAACTCGGCCCTGGCGTAGAAGTTGAATACTGGCAGATGCTGGGGCAGAACAAGATAATGCGAACGAAGGGTTAATTCCACATCACGCCTCTCCGGTTGTGAAGGCCTCTTATTGCCCCTAGTGTCCCACATCAAGATCAAGCGCGGCATGTCAATATCAGACATCGCAAGCCAAATGGAAGCAGTCAAAGTCCTCGGACCAGGGCGATTCGGCAAAGCCGCAAACATTCTCACTGAAATGTTCCGCGACAGAAATTACACCAATTTCATCTCTCTCGCAGGCCCAATGATACCCGGCGGCCTTAGAACCATCATCACCGACCTCGTTGACCGGAGATTAATAGACGGAATCGTCACAACTGGTGCAAATGTAACCCATGATATGCTAGAAAGCTTAGGGCATAGGCACATTGTTGGCTCAGAACTCTCAGACGACAGGGCACTAAAACGAAAAGGCTTGTCACGCATCTTCGACCTATTGGTCAAGCAAAGTGCAATTGAGCACCTGGAAAAGACCACCTACCGAATGTTGAACCGAATTCCGGAATCCAAGCGCCGTAACATCGCAAGCCATGAATTGCTGTGGGAGTTTGGGGATCAACTTCGCGACCCCAACTCCTTGCTGCGCACTGCCCAAAAGCGAAAAGTGCCGATCTTCTGTCCAGGAATCTTCGACTCCATGTTGGGGTTGAACCTTTGGACGTACAGCCGGACCAACACGCTCCTCGTCAACCCGTTCAAAGACTTCTCAAGGTTGGTGGATCTGACGTACGAGCGCAAGAAAACTGGCGTTGTGATTTTGGGGGGCGGTATGCCCAAGCACCATGTTCTCATAGCCAACTCATACAGAGGCGGAGTTGACGCAGCGATTCAGATTACCCTAGACCGACCCGAAGGAGGAGGAGCCAGCGGGGCACCCCTAGAGGAAGCAATTAGTTGGGGGAAGATCAAAACGCCGAATAAGCTGGTGACGATTCTGGGAGACGCCGCAGTCATGTTTCCGTTGCTAACCGCGGCAGCTTTAGAGCGATTGAAAACCTAGTCTTGTCGAGCGTGCCTACCTCAAGCGTGGAAGATGAACCTCGAGCACGCCACGTTTGAAACTGGTTTGAATCTTACTTTCATCGACGGGTACTGGTATTTGGATTCTCGCGTGGTAGCATGTGAATTCTCCGTGTCTATGTTTCAATCCGAGATCCTTGAACGTAATCTTCCTAGTTGTTTCGGCGTAGACTTCAATGCAATCATTTGTAGGGCAGTCCAATTTGACCTGTTTATGTTCCACGTATGGCAGATCCACTGTTAGAACCACTTCCTTTGCGGCCACAAAGAGGTTGTATAACGGCCGAATGCAGGCCGCGGCGGCGTTCCAACCTGAACCATGAGGAAGTGACATTACCGGCGGTTCAACTGCAGATCGATGGCTCTTCGTGTGTTCAGAGCTCAAAGTAATTCACCCGTACAATGGTGGCAAGTCATATTCGTGAGCCTTGTTCATCTTCGCCATCTCTTCCTGCGTTCGATGCATCATATCCTTACTTTTCAGCCGAATTTCCTCACCTCTCTTCAGAAGTTCCGAGACGTCAACCTTGAGGTCGAGAATCTTGTTAACGGCTGTTAACGCTGCTCCTGCGGCTTCCGGGTCTGGATAATTGTAATGCGATTGTGTGAGCAGCGCTATCGCTGGAACTGATAACTCTGCACACCTTCGAAGTATCAAACCATAAGCCCCAACAATGTAGCCTTCCTCCAGAACCTCAGCAGCACCCTTCAATTTTGGTTCAAGGTTCAGCTCTGAAAGCGCTGCGAAGACTTTGGGAACATCAATATCTTGCCTGTTCGTGACGGCCATTCCGCCCAAGGACAGCATCAAAGCTGCATCTTTGCTCTTCGCCCAGTCAACGAGACTGTTCGCCAGCGGTCGAAGAATGGCTGTCGGGACGGCTGTCTCCGAAATCACGACAACCAAAGATTTGCCCGCGAAGACTCGGATTGGCGATTTCGGAAGCCCCCTATGCAACACTATAATCGGTGGGAGGAGCTCGGATTCAACAGAACCCACTTCCTGTAGATTCAATGAACTAATGATATGCGAAGCCGCAAGCAACCCCACTAGCCCAACATCCGGCAGACCGTTAATTATGATGCAACGCTTCGGAACCACACCGGTCTCCACAATCCGAAAAACTTCTTGTTCAGACAGTTTCGCAGGCATCTCATGGAACCCTTCTAACAGGTCAGAAAGCTGATGGGAAGCAATGTTAGCGAGTAATTAAACGGTTCGTAGAGCCTTCAAAGAACTTTTAGGCCGTGTCGAACAACGCATGCGATGAATAATCACGTAGGGCAAAACCATGAGCGCGCTGGAAGGCCTCGGCAAGTCACTTAACGACGCAGTGAAGAAGCTTCTTCGCCTAGCTGTCGTCGATGAGAAAGCAGTTAAGGAACTAGTTCGGGATCTCCAACGAGCTCTCCTCCAATCTGACGTAAACGTCAACTTGGTTCTGCAGATCTCACAGGCAGTGGAGAAGAGGTCTCTTGAGGAGAAGCTGCCCCCTGGCATTTCTAGGCGTGAACACGTCGTTAAGGTTCTCTATGAAGAGCTTACTCGGTTTCTTGGCGAAGAACCCGCCAAGCTCGTAATAACACCTGGAGAACGCCACGTCATAATGCTGGTTGGAATTCAGGGGACCGGAAAGACCACAGCGTCCGTTAAGTTGGCGCGATTTCACCAAAAGCGAGGCGTGCGCCCTGCAATCATCTGCGCAGACACCTACCGCCCCGGAGCCTTCGAGCAACTCAAACAACTGGCGGATAGAGTGAACGTTCCAGTTTACGGTGAACCAACATCAAAGGACCCTTTGAGAATTGTGCGCAAAGGAATGGAAGAGTTCACCGATAAGAAACACGACCTGATCATTGTGGACACTGCTGGCAGGCACAAAGACGAGAGCGAACTCATGTCGGAAATGAAAGACTTGGCCAAACAAATCGAGCCTGATGAAATAATCCTTGCAATTGACGCATCCATCGGCCAAGCTGCTATGTCACAGGCTACAGCCTTCAACGAAGCCACGAAAATCGGGTCGATCCTTGTAACAAAGCTTGACGGAACAGCCAAGGGAGGGGGGGCTCTCTCAGCCGTAGCAGCAACTCACGCAAAGATCAAGTTCGCTGGAACCGGAGAAAAAATCGACGACTTGGAGCAATTCATCCCCTCAAGCTTCGTGGGACGCATGCTGGGAATGGGGGACATCAAAGCACTCGTGGATCGGGTCCGCGAGGCAGAAATTGTCGTCCCACAAAAAAAGGTCAAGGCGTTCATGGAGGGAAAGTTCAGCCTCAAGGACATGTACGACCAAATGGTCGCCGTCCGAAAAATGGGCCCCCTGAAGAAATTGATGGGAATGGTGCCAGGAGGCATGAACGTTCCGGATGATGCTATGGAAACAGCTGAAAGGAAACTGGATTCCTGGCGAGTAATCATTCAATCCATGACGAAAGAGGAAGTTGAAGATCCCAAGCTGGTCGACTCATCTAGGGCAAGGAGAATTGCACGAGGGTCGGGAACATCGGACAAGCAAGTGAAGGAGTTGATCAATCAATATTTCATGATGAAGAAGATGATGAAGAGCATGAAACGGCGGGGAGGCGCTCTTGGAAGGAGAGGCATGCCTTTCCCGATGCGACCATAACTCAACATCTAGTCGCCCGGATCGACCATCAATCCGACCCGGGTGTCGGTGGAATTCCTCTGTTCGCAACGCCGGGAAGCGAATAAGAAACATTGTGGGAAGCGCCCAGCCAAGAAGGTTAATTAGCGCGCCTCTTAGTCTGGTAGCGAAATTCAAGGTCGTCATCAATGAGACGCTCCAAGGGCTTCCGTTCAAGGACGAGAAACCTTCTCCGGAAGAAGCCTCGCGAAAGAGGCAAGATCGGATTGAGTAGGATTCTTCGAGTATACCAACCCGGGGAGAAGGTCACAATCATACTTGAGCCATCAGTTCACAAAGGCATGCCCCATAGACGTTACCATGGAAGGGTAGGTGTAATTCATGCCAAGAGAGGCAGGTCCTACGTGATCCATGTAGCGATGAGCCATCAAATAATCAAACAAATCATCGCACGGCCCGAACACATCACGCCCGCTCACTGAGTGAACCTCATGCCGCGGAAGATAGTGGATTCAAGACCTGCAACGACAGCAGAAGCCAAGAAAACTTTAGAGAAAGCTAAGGAGGATGAGCTCGGTGAGTTCCAGAGACGAACGCTTGACTACGCTTCGAAGTTCGCCAAGATTTCTCCAGCTAAGGCTGAGAAGCTCGCTCGGGAGCTGTCTGATAAGTTCCAACTTGACCGGAAGGATTCGATTCAGATCGTGAATACAATGCCGCGGTACGTAGAGGAATTGCGCACTATTCTAACCGTGAAAGGTCGTATCATTATCGGAACGCAGCTAGAGGATATTCTGAAAATGCTCAATGGCTACAGGGAAGACTAGGCCGCAGCCGTAGTTTGAGAACCGAATACAGGAAGGCTTTTTTCCCTGCAAATCCACCTCATTACTAGTGGATGCGATCGACCTTGCGCAATTTCGGCCGCAACACAAAGAAAATGGCAAATGAAGAAAACGGGCCAATTCGAATCTTCTCGCTTTAGTGCGACCTGAGCTGATACCCTCAATTTCTGGAGACAATTAAGTTGAGTCAGAATAGGGAAAGTTCACCGGTTAAGAGTGGCCCTAGCATGTCCGAATCGCAACGGTTTAGGCCGGCAGCAGCAGGGAACGCGGCTGAAGGCCTACCACCCCGCTTATACGAGGAGTACGCGTACGTACTCGACTACCTGCAATTCGGCAGGCCAGCAACCGATAAGCCTAGGCACCTCGCTCTTCCCACGGTACAAATGCTTGGCGAGAGCTACCTCACATTGCTCGAAGCTGAAGTCCGGGCTGGAGCACAAGCGGCGTTCCACGAAAGAGTCTACATTGGAAAAGACCGACGCGAGAAAATCAACCGCATCATTGGAAGAATCGGCTACACCGACCTAACAGCAAACGCGAAGGCGGAACTACTTCCAGTGCTTGAGAAGCTAATCACCAACCAGGAAGGACGTTTCGTTTCATTCTTCAACAACTCTCAAGCCATAACACCACGGATGCACTCATTGGAACTTTTGCCAGGAATTGGAAAGAAGTCGATGTGGCAGATCATCAATGCCCGTGAAAAGAAACCGTTCACGTCATTCAAGGACATTCATGATAGGAGCAGCATAGGCGACCCTACAAAAGTCATCGCGAAAAGAATACTGGATGAATTGATCGGTGGAGAAAAATACCGTATTTTCTCGCGAGCACTATAACAAAACCTTCACCGATGTTGCCAGAAGAGAGCTACCGGTTTGCCTACAAGGGTAATCATGCACGTTGACCTAGACTACTTCTACGCGCAATGCGAGGAAAACGCGAACCCAAGCTTACGCGGCAAACCCGTTGTAGTGTGCGTGTACTCCGGCCGAACCGAAGAGAGCGGCGCAGTTAGCACATGCAACTACGAGGCGCGAAAATTCGGAGTCCACGCGGGAATCCCAATAATCCAAGCAAAGAGACTTTTAGAAAGAACAGATGCAACTTTCCTTCCGATGAACCGGCCGCTTTACGATGAAGTGTCTCACAAGATCATGGAGGTATTGAGAACACAGGGTGATTCCTTCGAAAAGACGGGTATAGACGAAGCCTACCTAGATATGACCGTCAGAACGGATGGTGACTTCGAGGAAGCAAGAAATCTAGCGGGCGAAATCAAAGGCCTAATCTTTCAACAAGAGCACGTCACATGCTCCATCGGTGTAGCCCCGAACAAAGTAATCGCCAAAATAGCATCCGACCACCAGAAACCCAATGGCCTCACAATAGTAATGCGTGACGTAGTCAACGGCTTTCTCGCACGACTCCCCGTAGGCAAGATCCCCGGGGTCGGGAAGAAAGCGGAAAGAAAAATGGAAGAATTACATATCACAACCATAAGTGAACTAGCTACCCTCAGTCCGAGTATTTTGGTTGAGGCTTTCGGTAAGAACCTCGGAGGATACCTGTACCATGTTGCCCGGGGAGAGGATGACGACCCTGTCCAAGAACGAGAGCAACCAACCCAGTTCAGCCGTATAGCCACACTGAAAAAGAATACCCGCGAGCCTGAAGAAATCATGCTGATGCTTAACGAACTAGCTAACTCTGTTGCGGCCAAACTGAATGAAAGGAAAATGTTGTGCAAGTCAGTGAGCGTGATCGCAATCTTGGAAGACTTGAGCATTCACAGCAAATCCAAAACGTTCGAATCTGGGACAGCCGACGTGAGTGTCATCAAGCAGTCATCAAGGGACCTCGTTCAACAATTCCTGCAATCGATGCCCGGCGCTGTGCTTCGCCGAGTAGGGGTTAAAGTGTCGATGCTCTCAAGGCTGACTGGTCAGACGGACATCTCCAAATTTCTAATGGGATAGAGGCTAGAGGTAACTGAGTGATTGGATTTCCAAGGGGGGCTGACTAATGGGATGGGTTCGCCGCGAACTTGATGCGTTGAGCATTCCGCCGTTGAAGAGGTTTGGTCAACACTTTCTCATAGACAAGAAAGTTCGCGAGAACCTAGTCCAACTCGCCGGCCTGACACCTCAAGACACTGTGCTTGAGGTGGGACCGGGATTGGGGTTCTTGACTGCCGCGCTTGTCACGAAGGCTAGTCGGCTAATTGCAGTTGAAAAGGACCGAACGCTAGCGGGGTATCTGACAACAAAATTCGCCTCGAACACCAATCTGACCGTAACAGAAGGCGACGTCCTGAAGATCGAGCTGCCAGATTTCACGAAAGTCGTTTCTAGCCCCCCCTACAACATATCATCAAAGCTGATACTCCTATTGCTGAACAGCCGGTTCAAACGAGCGGTTCTACTGCTCCAACAGGAATTCGTTGGAAGGCTAATGGCTCCGAGTGGTACTCGGGAGTACGGAAGGCTCACAGTAATGTTCCAGAGCAGAGCTCAGGCCACAGCTGCCTCAAGAGTCCCTTCGTCAGCGTTCTTTCCAAGACCACGCGTCGAATCAACCATCGCAATAATCGAGCCCAAAGCAAACCCACCAGAAATACACAACATGACCGTCTTTACTGACTTGGTTCGCGCCCTATTCACGCAGCGACGTCGCAAGTTGAGGGGCGTTCTGATCAGATATCTCAAGTACAAATACACAGAACTACCCTTACTGCACGAACAAGCTCCACTGATGGAAAAACGCGTGTTTGAGTTAAGCCCTGAAGAGCTGGCGGACTTGTCCAACCAAATAACCGACAAAGTGTCCTAGAGTATCGAGGAAGTGGTTCAATTGCCTGTTCGAGTAATCCTGTTACAGCCAGAAAAAGCGGGGAATATTGGGGCAGTATCTCGCTCCATGAAGAACTTCGGCCTCGACGACCTGTGGATCGTAGACCCGAAAGCACCACTTGATGGTGAGGCGAGGGCCTACGCGATGGGGGGACTCACAGTCCTTTCCTCAGCCAAGACTGTCAAAGTCCTGGATGACGCACTCAAAGGAGTTGACGTAGTCGTGGGAACAAGCTCAGTTACGGCGAAGAGCCCCACAAATCTCTCACGGATCTCGATCACAGCAGAGCAATTGGCGAAGAAAATCGTCTTGGCCAAAGGAACAGTGGGAATAGTATTCGGCAGGGAGAGTTCAGGGCTAAGTAACGAAGAAGTGGAAGAATGCGACTTCATGGCCAACATTCCCGCGAACCGTGAGTATAATGTCCTGAACATCGCAACTGCTGCGTCTATTGTCTTCTATGAGATCTTTCAGAGAAGGAGGGTAGGAAAAATGGAGCTCGCCTCGACCACAGAAAGGAAGAGGCTCCTGAAGCAGTTCGACCAATTAGCCAAACTTTGCAATGTTCAACCACATAAGCGCAGGCTGGCCCAACGGGCTTTCCGTAACGTAATCTCTCGTTCCTTCATAGCAAGGCGTGAGGCATCTCTGATCCTTGGGGTGCTCAGAAAGGCATCGTCGAAGTTGATGTAAACTTAAGTAACACTCAGTGCAATCACGCTAAACTCGCCGAGAGGAACATGTAACATGAAGGGTAGAAATTACAGGCAGATCAAAGGTCAACCCTACACTAGGTTGAAGTACATTCATGGTACCCCTCCGCCCAAGATTTCGAAGTTCATGATGGGCGACCTCAAGGCCAAATTTGAATACAAACTCTCCCTTGTGGCACAGAGTCCAGTCCAGATAAGACACAATGCACTCGAGGCAGCGAGAGTTGCAGCCAACAAAGTCATGTTCGACAAGTTGGGGGAGACAGGCTACAAGATTCACCTTCGAGTCTACCCTCACGTCATACTTCGAGAGAACCGCATGATCGCGACGGCAGGCGCGGACAGGTTGCAGGAAGGAATGCGCAGGGCCTTCGGCAAACCAACCGGAAGAGCTGCAAGAGTGAAGTACGGGCAGTCGATTCTGGATGTCTACGTTAACGGCAACGCAATTGACACCGCGAAAGCAGCCCTACACGTCAGTTCAACCAAAATCTCCGTCGCATGCATCGTTACTCAAGAGAGCCTACTCGCTCCTCAAGTCCAAGCAGCCTAAAGAAACAGACTCGTCTACTGCCGGTTTCGCAGCACAGCGATCCTTTCTCCCACTGGTTCGCTAAGAAGCAGTCACTATGTCGCATGAGGGAAGGAACGGTTAAGTTGCTCTGTGGACCTGCTACAACATTGTCTGCCCATGTTTCAATTGGAAAAAGATCGGATCGTCCAAGAAATTAGAAGACGCAGCCCGAAACGTATCCTCCTCCAAATGCCGGAGGGATTGAAACCCATAGGCTTTGAATTAGCTCAGACATTAGAGAAGGAGACTGGAGTGGAAGTTTTCGTTTCAGGTGACCCATGCTACGGCGCATGTGACCTCGCATTGTACCCCAAGAAGCATGTTGATGCGGACCTGCTCATTCATGTTGGGCATGCCGATATTCCGGGGGAGTTTCTGGACGAGCAGGTCTTGTACGTTGAAGCACGAGCCGACGAGCCCATTGAAGCCCCCATGCTTCAGGCTGTTCGGATGTTGGAGGCGGAACATCGGATCGGAGTTGCCTCGAATGTTCAGCACATACACCAAATCGATAAGGCAAGGAAGATTCTCGAAGATCATGGAAAGGAAACGGTCGTAGGCCGTCCGTCGGGTTGGCTCAAGTATCCGGGGCAAGTCCTGGGTTGCGACTACGGTAGTGTTCGCGCGATCGCAGACAAGGTCGACGCCATCCTACTGTTGAGCGGTGGAGACTTTCATGCTCTTGGAATTTCATTAGCCACGGGCAAACGCACGATCGTCGTCGACCCGTTCCAGCAAATTGCACGGGATATTACGGAGGAGTGCCGGAAGCTTCTCCGCAAACGCTGGATAAGCATTACCCGGTTTAAAGAGGCTAGGAGAATTGGCATAATCGTCGGTTTGAAGAGTAGCCAGATGAACATTTCACTGGCACGTAGGTTGAAAGGTCTGCTTGAGGAAGGGGGCTATTCAACGATGCTGATTTGCGCGACCGAAGTAATCCCTGAGGCATTAGGTTCGTTCGTCGACTTGGAGGCCTATGTCGAGATTTCTTGCCCAAGAATAAGCACAGATGACCAAGAACGTTACAGAAAACCAATCTTGAACCCTGAGGAGGTTATGGTTGCTTTGGGTAAGAAGAAATGGGAGGATTACACTCAGGGAATGACGCTAGAGGAGTGGCATTAGAAAGCTACCCCACACCTGAACAACTCGCATACGATTAGGAAGAGGCTTAACGTGCAACCCGGAACAGTGCAAATCCGCAAACGCGAATTAGCCATTAGGCTTCAGCAAATCGAACCGCACCCAGAACCAAAGGTCTGGTTGGAGCAGTACACGATTCCTGCGGACCTGGCGGCGGAGATACTGTTCGCCGCTTGCTACACTTATGGAGACATTGAACAGAAGAACGTTGGAGATCTCGGTTGTGGAACTGGAAGGCTCGGGTTGGGAGCTTCGATGCTCGGTGCGAAGTACGTGGTCGGTGTCGATTTGGACAGGCGAAGCGTGGCAATTGCATTGCAAAATACCAAGGCTTTTCGGTTGCAGGCGGACTGGATTCTGGGGGACATTGAAACCCTGCGCGGACATTTCGACACTGTTCTCATGAACCCGCCATTCGGCACCAAGCAACCTCATGCCGACATACGGTTTCTGGAAACTGGGATGAAACTGGGTTCAGTTGTTTACAGTATCCACAAATCGGCGACACGAGATTTCATTTCACGTTGGTTGCGCAGGCGTAACACCCTGCCAGAAATAGTCATTGCCACTAAGTTGGAGATCCCTCACCAGTTTGGATTTCATAGAAAGAAGAAAGCCAATGTGGATGTCGACGTAATCAGAAGCTCACTAAATCGGTGACGCTACTGTCTCTGGCCTTATATACAGGGCTGCAATCTATCGCGTTCGAATCTACGATAATCGGGAAGACTTACCGAGGCTGACTTAATCGGCCGAGGACCGAATAGGATAGGCAAAGTGCAGTAAGTTGAGCAAAACAACACGAGAAACAAATCAAGCAGTACTCCCCGGAGACAAGTTGGGAGTTATAGAAGAGTTTCTGCCAGGCACGGGCACATACGAAACTGAGGGCACGATTTACGCTAACTACACGGGAAACGCTAAGATGGACATGAAGAACAAGCGTGTCACAGTCATCCCGACTACGAGAATCCCTCAACTGCCTAAGGAGGGAACGGAGGTTTTGGCCTCTGTTACGCATACGACAGAGAAGATGGCGACGGTCAGCATTTGGAAGATTGACGGTAAGATGTTACAGAACCCGTTCACTGCATTACTCCACATCTCAACATCAAGTCCGCGTTATGAGAGGAATATGTCCGACGTATGCAAAGCGGGCGACCTCATCCGAGCCAGGGTCATTGACATGACGAATAGGGTTCCGCAGCTGACCACAGCAGGCCGCGGCTTGGGCGTTATCAAAGGATTCTGCTCCAAGTGTGGAGGCGTCCTAGAGCTTGTCAACAGAAGGCTCGGGTGTCCTTCGTGCGGAAACTCGGAAAGAAGAAGACTCGCTGAGGATTATGGAAAGTTCACGTAAGGGTGATGGATTGTGGAAGTGAAAGTTCTCTCAAAATCAAAGAATGAACTAAGAATTGAGATCGTCGGGGAAGACCACACCTTCTGCAACCTGCTACAAAACGTGCTGCTGGAGGACAAGAATACCGAGATAGCTGGATACGACCAACCCCATCCCCTCATACGCTCGAGCATTGTCTACCTCAGAACCAAACGTGAAGCATCACCAGAGAAGACATTGCTGAACGCCCTAACCAGCATTCAGCAATTAAATAAGGAGTTCAACGAAAAATTCTCTAAGGCCACCGGGCCTTCCTGATGAACAACCCCGACGCGATCCGCCAAATCCTTCGGGACAAGCAACTTGCGAGCCTCGGAGACGCCCTCGTAAACCTCATCTACTCCCTAGCCCTGACAAAGGTCAGCGGTAGCCCCCACGGAATCAAAGTCAGCGACAGAATCCTAGCCGACGCCCTGAAACTAGCCGGGCTGAGGCAATACATGGGATCACGAGTCACGAAGGAAGACATGGCGAATGCCGGCGAAGCCCTCCTAGCAGAAGCCTACCGCAGAAACGTTCTGACGATAGAGGAAGGCGTGAAAGTCCTAGCAGCAAACCCTGACGGACCGTTCGGAGGGCTCCTTGAACTGCTGAAATTAGCCGCTCAGCGCGTAAGCGACGACGCGTAGGCGGTTCCAGTTGCTCAAGAAAGAGATCAGAATTCTCGGATTGAGCGCAGCACCAGAACGAAACGAGAAGACTCCTGTCGTCGGCGTCATCTTCAGAGGAAACCTGTGGCTTGATGGAGCATTCGCCTGCATATTGAAAAAGAGCCACCGGAACTGTGCCTCTGCTCTCGCAAAGACGATCATGCAAACCAAACAGTATTCGCAACTTCACGCAGTAATTATGTCTAGCGAATACTCCACCAGACAGGAAGTGGATATAGTTGCTCTCGCAAACAAAATCAAATTGCCTGTAATAACCGTGGTCAGAGACGGCGGTGAAAAGCCCGGCAGAACAAGGAATTCCACGGGCTCCAAGAGAGCATCAAAGTTGAGGCCGTATACTTTCAAGATTGAAAACAACGCAGTGCACATTCAGGCTGCTGGCATAAACAGAGAGATGGCTCATGAGATTCTCAGAGTCAGCTGTCCTCGCGGTAGTCATGTTCCTGAAGCAGTGAGAGTAGCAAAGGTACTCGCAAAACATGCATCATTAGTACAAGATGCAAGGAATCAGAATGGCGCTTGTCATTCTGCTGGAAGGTAATGCGTCTCTTTTGTGGCTCGACACGCATGGCGTAAGCATCACGTACGGTTCGCTCTTTCAGTCGGTTAGGTACTGAGAGGCCAGTGATTGCATCGTTTCGGTGAGTGCACTCATGAACGGTCTTGTCACAGTAGGACTGAAGCTCAGAACAACCACATAATTCTCCTTTGTGAAAAATACGAGAAGGACCTTTTCGTATCTCACAGTCACCGACTCCACTTTGCCAAGTAATGGTGTTAGTTTTTCGACAGCATCAAGAAGGATTGGAGGTATCAATTGGACGAAGTGGCGGTCATCCTCTTCCGGAGTGATGCTGGCAACGCCTTCCCTCATTCTCGAGACGAGGACATGGAACTGCCTATCAACAATTGCAACGTAGCGAATACGACTATCCATCCTGAACGTTTCTTCAGCGAACTTGTTGGCGTTCATACCAATCTGCCATGCCACTAGAGCGTCTCTTGTTGAAAAGATTTCACATTGCAGAACAAAGACCGACACACTGAGCATATGCGCTACATTTCCTTCGCTTCATCAGGCCCCATAACAACAAGATGGACCGCATCAACGGCGGCTACTCGAAAGTGAAAATGTTATGCGCTCACTCAAGAAAGAGGACACCCCAATTATCTCAAGGCTTCAGATTTATCATAACTTAACAGCCCCGTGCCAAGTAACGCTTAAATGGAACTCTCAGGGATTGGGCTGGCTGGTCGTTATCAAAAGTGCAGTTCTGCCCAAAATGCGGCCTGGCGCTTCTGCCCACCAAGAAGCAGAAGAATGTTGTGTTGAGTTGCCCGAAATGTGGCTATGAAACCAAGAAGTCAGATCGCACAGTGCAGAAACTTGAGGAGCATAGGGAGAACGTAGTCGTCATCGGCAAGGAAGAGGAAAAGATACGCACGCTGCCCAAAACCAAGGTAGATTGCCCCAAGTGCGGGCACAAGGAAGCGTTCTACTGGCTCGTCCAGACCAGAGGCGCAGACGAGTCGTCAACACAATTCTTCCGATGCACAAGTTGCGGCACGACTTGGCGCGAAAACTCTTAGAATCCGCCGTTTCTTTTGACACCGTTGAATTAAAGTACGTAGAAACATCTCTTTAGGCAGAGCCCAACATTTGGTGGTTAATGTTTGTTTAAGGCAACAATTAGTGATGCTAGACTTTGGAGGAACATGTTAGCTGCGATCTCCACACTCATCGAGGAGGCAGACTTCAATGCGGCGCCCGAAGGAATCAAACTCAGGTCAATGGACCCCTCTCACGTCGCGATGGTTGACTTTGAATGGAACAAGTCTGCTTTCGAGGAATATACATGCCTCCAGCCCACCAAGATTCGTTTGAACGTTTCGGATATAGTGAAGAAATTGCGGGGCGCCGGCCAAGAGCCGCTGGAAATGTCGTACGACGAGAACACCAAGAAGCTCAGCATGGTGATTAAAGGTAAATGGAAAACCACGTTCACACTCCCAACGCTAGACCCTGGCGACGAAGAAGTCCCCACCCCGAAAATCGCCTTCAACACGAAAATCAAGATGATTAGCTCAAGCTTCAAGGACATCATCGACCAAATTCAAACCGTCAGTGATAACGTAAGACTTGAGACAACCCCAGAGAAGTTCACCGCTGAGGCTGTTACTGAGTTGAGCGGGGCGAAAATTGAGCTTGAGAAAGGCAGCGACGTCCTCTTAGAGCTTGAGGTGAAAGAGCCCTGCAAAGCAACGTTCAACCTGAACTACCTAGCTCAGATATCCAAAGCTGGCGCCATGGCCGCAGAACTTGTCACTCTGGAATTCTCAAGCAACATGCCAGTCAAGCTTGAGTACGAAATGCCACAGCAGGGTAAGCTACAATACTATCTCGCGCCAAGAATTGAGGCGGAGTAGAAGAATAAACGCCAACCCGTCTAGCTGCCTCACCCTGACAGTTCAGGGGCGTACAGCATGCAAGCGCTACTCACAAAACTTGACCTCGCAAGATTCCCCTTCACAGCCGAGGCTTCAGAATACGTAAAGTCTCGAAACATCGACCCGACCGAGCTAATTCGGCCCGAGCTGCTCCCCATATTGGAGCGCGCGATGGACCGCATCAGGCAAGGAGTGTTTAGCGGAAGAATCTCAGCTGACCTAACCCAGGAAGACGTGGACATACTCGCCTACCCCACAGCCCTGATGCTCATCACAGCCGTTGGCGACGACCGAACCCGAAGGCGCTACGCGCTTGCGGAGGCAAAACGAGCGTATGAACTTCTGAGGAACGAATTACCCGAGAAGCTGCTTCAAATCGCCGCAGGCTCATTCGGATGGGACGCCAAAATCACAGAGCGCGATGTGGGCGACACGCATTTCGAGTTAGCGCTCAACTTCAGACACTATGTCCACAACTCCGCTAGAATCCACGACTTGAAATGGAAGCTAGTAAACCGAGTCCTCTCGGACGGCTACGTCCTTCTTCCACGGGAAGACTTCGCGAGGCTGCTTGAGGAGGAAGTCCAAGTCAGAGTACTGGAGAGAACGTCGGGTATGGGCGTTACGCTCCCTGATGAGCTAGGACGGCGCGTTGATCCTCTGCGTTCCGTCCTGCAAGCGAGATCACGCTCACTTGCCGCAGACGAGATGCCGCATGCGGTTATGGCGTCTGCGATGCCACCATGCATGAAGAACCTACTCAGCTTGCTCCAAACGAGCAAGCACATCTCACATATGGGCCGGTTCGCCATGGCGGCTTTCTTGTTGAATATTGGAACGAACGAGGAGGAGTTGCTCAAGATGTTCAAGACCTTCACCGATTTCGACGAGCGAATCGCTCGTTACCAAGTTGAACACATTGCAGGCAGGCGTGGATCAAGAAGAAAATACACTGCACCCAACTGTGCCACAATGCGAACCCACGGGTTATGCATCAACCCTGATGAATTATGTGGCACCATTAAACATCCTTTGTCATACTACCGAAGGAAGGCACGGACGCTATTCAGAGAACGGCGAACGAATACGAGGCGGCGTCCGCAAACTAATACTGGGGTCAACGAGTGAACAGGTTCACAACCATTCTAAGTTTGGCACTTCTGGTGCTCACCATCCCATCGGTAACGCACGCAATCGTCGCAGTCCACGCCTTCAGTCCTAATGAATCTTCTTCATCCTCACGTGCAATCACGGTCATGATCGTTTCTCTGCATGACCTGGGGTCTGAACAAACCCAGCTGCTGAGTGCCTTCGGAACGATAACCACTGTTGCAGGTCCAGTTGCAGTCCTACACACCACAACGACCTCCATCCCGACCCTGTCCCGCCTTCCTTTTGTTTCGCGAATTGAACGTTCACATCCCCTCAGCGTCTACCTTGACCAGAGTGTGCCCGACATCGGAGCAAACATGGTCTGGGACGAAGTCAAAGACCCATATGGTCAAAATGTGACTGGTGCGGGTGTTGTTCTGGGTTTCGTGGATACGGGACTTGACACGACGCACCCCGATTTCAGTTTTCCAAACGGAACATCCAAAATACTCTACGTTTGGGACCAGACACTCTCGGGCCGACCCCCAGCAGGATTTGACTACGGTTACGAATGCACCACTGCTGACATCCAAGCGAAAAACTGCCCGGAGGAGGACACGTTTGGGCATGGAACGCATGTGGCGGGTATTGCAGCCAGCTCAGGAATGGCGACTGGCAACTATACTGGGGTGGCGCCTGGTGCGTCGATTATTTTCGTCAAAAGCGGCGGGCCGCTGTGCAGCGGAGAAAGCTGGTATTTCGACACGGACCAAATACTTGATGGCGTAAATTACATAGCCACTAAGGCTCGACAACTCGGTATGCGGGCTGTAATTAACCTAAGCCTCGGAGGGAACATAGGAGCACACGACGGCTCAGACCCAATGGAATTAGCCCTCGACGCAATTGTGAAGGCAGGTACTCCCGTCGTTGTCGCGGCTGGAAATTCTGCACTTGACAACAGCCACGCTGACGGCCGGTTATCCCAGGGACAAAGCGTCACAATGAGCATCGGGGTTATGCCAGGGACCACTGATCTTGTGGTTGATGCATGGTACTCCCCCCAAGACCAAATCGATGCGACAATTACAACTCCCAACGGCGAAAAGTTCAACGTTCCAACCCTTTCCGGAGGTGCGACCAGCAAAGTGGGAAACGTAACTGCCCTAGCTGGCCTATCTTGGGCATCTTCACCGGTTGGAAAGGAGTTGTACTTCGAGGTGAACTCAACCGCCCAGCTTCCCTCTAGCGGTTGGAGCGTTACGCTTACAGCAAAACAGGTCAACTCCGGTAGTTACTGGGACGCATGGGTTGATACAAACTCATGCTCCTCTCCTGGGGCCTCGTTTCTCCCCGGTAATGGTTACCAGATTGATAGCCACGACACGATAGGAATCCCTGGCACAGCGAAGAGCGTAGTTACAGTCGGCGCCTACGTCACAAAGGCATCATGGCTCGGAGAAAATCGAAACACCTTGGGCAACTCTGGGGCAACCACGGGAGGCATAGCTCCATTCAGTTCTTGGGGGCCAACAAGGGACGGCCGAGTCAAACCTGACGTTGTGGCACCGGGAATGTATATTGCCTCTGCAAGATCAAGCGCAATCTCAATTGGCAATAGCGATCCAGACATATACCATAGGATTTCGGCTGGAACAAGCATGGCCGCCCCCCACGTCGCGGGCACAATCGCACTGATGCTCCAATATGCGCCCAATTTATCCGCAACCGAAATTCCTAACATACTCAGAGAAACGGCTCGACTCGACGCTAGCACTGGACCACTTGGGTCAGGTTCTCCAACATGGGGGTACGGGAAAGTGGACAGCAGAACTGCTACCGGCCTCTTTCGATTGACGCTCGCAACAGAAGGCCTCCCTAGGTCAGTTACAGACATGGTCAAAATAGATAATGAACGGGTGCTCGAGGTTCCTGGGGGTTCGTGGACGGACATGTATTGGCCCAAAGGGTCGACGCACACCGTCGTGTTGGGAACATTGGCGAATAGCACAGCGGACAGTCGATATCAACTATTGGGCGGAACCTTCACTGTCTCATCGAATACTTTGGAACCTGTCAAATTCACAGCTCAATATTTGCTGAGGGTTAACTCGCCTTTTGGAGACACGGGTTCTGGGTGGTATGACGCCGGCCAAGTTGCGACATTCAGCGCTCCCTCACGAGCAGCTGCATCAGGAGCTCTCGGCTACCTTGGTGCGGAGTATGTCCTATCTCATTGGGTTTCTGATGAAGGCAACGCCATTTCCAATTCATCCGTGAAAATGGACCGCCCCACCACAGTCACAGCGGTGTACCAACTGACCGTCGTCCCCGTGACACTCGCTACCATAATAGGTCTAATTGCAGCCGCAATCCTCGCCCTAACAGTGGTTATACGACGTCGAAGAAATTAGGAATGGGGAGCGTGTTGACGGTGGGCCTACGCTTTCTTGAGAAGTACATCTGAACCTTGAATTTGAACATTGAATTTTGCTTCGTCTTTTGTTGGAGGCGGGCTTACGGCCTTTCCGGTTGTAACGTCAAATTGTCCCCCGTGATAGGGGCATATGACGTTGTTCCGTTCCAGTTCCCCCTCATTTAGGGGGCCGCCCCTATGGGTGCATGCGTTCGCGATTGCATGAAGCGTTCCATTTATGTTCACTACCAACACTTCCTCGCGTCCAACCTGAACCTTCTTCAATATTCCACTTGGAAAATCGTTAAGCTGCCCGACTTTCACGTAACCTTCGTTCATGACCGCCGCCCTACAGGTGTAGTGGCATCTTGAGGATTTAGCGCTTGTCCAAAAGTTCAAAGCCATGTCCACCTGACTCGCTTCATGAACCTATATTCACCAAATCAATGGGACGAGGAAGGGAACACTGCTCCCACAGAACGAGTCGACGCAACGCTTCGACTTCTTGAAATCCAAATTCTTAGACTATTACAAGAACAACATTGCTGCGGTCAAACCGCCCATGGCCATGACGGAGCGGGAGTTCGGATTCCTACTCTTCAGAGAAAGAATCATGGTGCGCCACAAGGCTTTCCAAGATTTTAGGGACTTCGCCGACTCACTCCTATCGCTCATCCCCTCCGATGTCTACTATTCAACTGCATATTACAGACACCCCGATCGTGAGATGGATCAGAAAGGCTGGCTTGGCTCAGACGTTGTTTTCGACGTAGACGCTGACCACATAGACACTCCCTGCAAAGAGGCGCATGACATGTGGCTGTGCCCCAAATGCAAAGAAACACGTAGGGGCAAGAAACCAGTCAAGTGTCCCAAATGCGGAAACGAGAAACTAGATGAGAAGGCTTGGCTGTGTGACAGATGCCTGATCGCTGCGAGGGAAGAGGTTTTGAAGCTAGTCGAGTTCCTCTCCGAGGACTTCGGAATAAAATCCCATGACATGCACCTATTCTTCTCCGGCCACCGAGGATACCACTTGCACTTGATCTCCGAGAACCTGAAGACATTAGACGAGATCCAAAGGAAGGAGTTGGTGGATTATGTGATCGGACTAGGATTGGACCCAGCTGAACAGGGGCTGTACCAAGACTTGGTGGACAACAGGCACCCTATTGTTGTTGGTCCCGAATTGACGGACCCGGGTTGGCGAGGCAGGTTAGCAAGAGGGGTGTACCAAATTCTCACAGAGTCTGACCCAAAGCAATTGATGGAGCTGGGATTTACGCGAGGAGCGGTCAACCAGATTGTGGGTGAGCGCGAAAGAATCAAGACTGAGTGGTCTAAGAAGATGCTTTGGAGTTCTTTTCAGGACAAATGGAGGATAAACGAGAAGATATGGCGGAACATAGTTGAGAAGGCCCTCACCCTCGTGGCCTTGCCAGCAAAAATAGACACAGTCGTTACGACAGACATCCACAGATTGATTCGAATGCCTGAGACACTCAATGGCAAAACAGGGTTCAGGGCGGCGTTTGTGGACCTAAAGCGATTAGAGGATTTTGACCCATTCACCGAACCTGTAGCTTTCGAGGGAACCCAAAAGGTCTTTGTTAAAGAATCACCTGAAATACGAATTCGTGGTCAATCATTTGGCCCGTTCGTTGACGAGAAGGTTGAGCTGCCCCTAGGAGGGGCAGTGTTACTAATCGCCAAGGGCGTTGCTCTACCGGTGAACTGATCATGTATAACGAGCTATACAAAGCCTGGAAATCGGAGAAGACGGCTGAACCACCACAACCCTTGCCCCCCGATTTCTACAAGCGCGCAAACGGGTACCTGAAGGGGTTGGAGGCGGACTCCACTTCAACCGATGTGCATACTCTGCAGGGTCGCTTATTGCATAAAGAAATGGAAGTGGCACGACGACTGCTAAGCGACCTCAAGGAACAACGCCTTCAAAAAATAATTAGCTTGGCAAAGAGTGGAACAGTAATCAACCCACAGTCACTTACTGAAGAAGAACAGGCCTTGGCGAATTCCGTTGGTGAATCCATATCTGACTTCAATAAGGAAGAAGGAGACCAACAAATCAGAAAATCAGAGGCGACGCCCGAAATTGAGACGGAGCTCACTGTGGTGAGATTTCAGGAGGATATTCCAGAAATCGTCGGAGTCGATATGAAGATGTACGGACCATACAAGAAGGAAGATGTTGGTTCGCTTCCCAAAGAGAACGCGACAGGCCTGATCAAGCAAGGTGCAGCGAAACTTGTTGAGGTAACAGGGGTCGTATAACCCCGACCACCATAACTAAACTGGCCCGCCAACAATAAATAGACCACGAACGGCTAGGTAGCGAACTCAAGCTGATCAGTATGAAAGCCCCGAAACAAATGCGCACGTATTGCCCCAAGTGCAAATCGCATACTGATCACCAAGTGTCCATATACAAGAAAGGTAAGGACCGAGCAATGGCGGTCGGGAATAGACGCCACGAGCGCGACGAGCACGGTTATGGGGGCCAAAAATTCCCGAAACTTAAGCGAACAGCGAAGACAACCAAAAAGCTGGTTCTCAGACTCACCTGTAAGACATGCGACGCCGACGTGTTCAGGCTCGGCATAAGACTGCGTAAACTGGACCTTGTGTAGACGTTCGGCGCGTTCCAGAAATCAATCAAATTCTTCACGACCAGGGTAAGCTAGCCGCACCCTTGGGCGCTGCCATAATACTTATGTGGGCATTTCGTATTGGACTTCGTTCCTCACTAGAATCACGAGTGCAACAAACATGGTAAAGGGAGAATTAATTCCAAAACCCGAGAGCGTCTTCATTAGAGTGAAGTGTTCGAAGTGTGGAAACGAGCAAGTGATCTTCGACAGACCCTCTCTTGCTCCCCACTGCTCTGTTTGCGATGAAGTCTTAGCTGACCCCACAGGTGGCAAGGCCAAACTCAGATCGGAAGTAGTTCAAATCCTCGGTTAGGGCTCACCAAATATGTCAGTAACGCCTCAGTACCCCGAAGTTGGCGACCTCGTCGTTGCGTCTGTCACGCGGGTTGTTGATTATGGCGCATACGTCAAGCTTGATGAGTACGAGGGCGTGGAGGGCCTAATTCACATCTCCGAAATCGCAAGCACCTACGTCAAGAACATCAGGGTTCACGTAAGGGAAGGCCAAAAGCTCGTTCTGAAGGTTCTGCGCGTCAGCCCTCAGCGTGCCCAGGTTGACCTCTCGCTTAGGCGGGTAACTGGCCGCGAGAAATCTGAAAAGATGCTAGATTGGAAGAAGGTCAAGAAAGCAGACTCCATAATCAAAGGCGCCGCTGAACGCATGAAGGTTGGGGAGGATGAAGTCTCCAAGATCAGTAACGTTGTTTATGAGAAATTCGACAACCCCTACGACGCCTTCGAGGAGTCGATAGATGAAGGAGAGGAGACGTTCACTAAACTCGGAATCAGCGAAGAGTGGGCGAAAGCACTCACAGAAGTCGCCAGAGGTAAGATTAGGCTTGAAAAAGCGAAGGTCAACGGGACCGTGGAGCTTACATGCACTAAGACCGCTGGAATCGAAGCTATTCGGCAGGCGCTTCGAGGCGCCAAGAAAGCGAAGAAGACACGGGGCACAACAATCAAAATCTACACTATTGGTTCGCCACGTTACAGACTTGAGGTTAGAAGCAAAGTAATAACTGACGCACAATCAACACTGAACCTCGCCATTGAAGAAGTTTTGTCAGCGATAAAGGGGCTTGGCGGCGAGGGACGTAGGCTGGGTTGAAGTGGCTTCTCCGAAAATGTCCCGCTTGTAGTCAGTACACACTGAAACCGAAATGCCCCAAATGTGGAGCCGACACTATTATTCCACATCCATCCAAATACTCGCCCCACGACAAATACGCCAGTCTAAGGCAACGGGAAAAAGGATAACGATTAATCAATTTCTAGGCTGATTATGGTCTTGACGTGATTATTACTCCGTTACTGATAACGAAGTCGTAATTTGTGTTGCCGCGGAACCCGACCCGAATCGTGAACGTGCCCTGGATGTTGACTTTCCAACTGTAGGTCGTCGTGTTCGAGGTCATTGTGAAGGTTCCTATGGGCGTGTAGGTCTTGTTGTCCAACGTGTAGGAAACGTCAATTTGCGAACCTTGTAGGAATGGATTCATCGTGACGGCTAGCGTAATGTTGCTGCCCGTTGTTACTGTCGTGGGTGAGCCGGAGAGGGCTAGGGTGATTTGTCCTTTCGTTACCGTGAGGCTCTGAGGGTCACTCACAGAGTCCACATAGACCCCTTCGAGACCTTGGTAGTGCGCACGAACCAAGTAACTCCCGGCATCCGGTGTCCACGTGTAGTTGTATGCTCCCCTTGATGACACAGGGATTGTTTCTATGCTCTTCCAAGTCTGAGCGTTATCGGTCGAGTACTCCAAGACAACCGCAATTGGACCTAGGGTTAGTGGCAAGCTGTTGGTGTCCGTGAGGTTGCCGGACAAGTAAACCTTGTCCCCGTATCTAATTTGGGGAGGAATCTGGCTCATCGTGATACTTGTCGCTTTGACGTACCTTACTTGAAAGAGGAATACAAAGCGGTTCGAAGAGGCGAACACTTGAGTGAGGTAGGGCGAGGTTGTCGCGGCCGCTGCACCGCTGAGGGTTGCTTTGGCCATCATGTATCCTAACATGCTGTTATCGCTGAGTTGATTGCTGGTGGCAATGGTCTGGTTGTCCACTATCCTCCCTGACTTTGGATCCTGAAGGACCCTCGTGTAGGTCGCGGCCCCAGTAGTTCGGTCCGTGATGGTATCCGTAAACATGACTTTGTACGCGTTCCACATGGTGTTGTTTCCAATCCTCGCCATCCAGTACCATTTGCCATCTTCACCGTATCCCTGGAATTGACTAGAGCCGGAGCTGGAACCGCCGGACGGGGTGATGAATATGGCTACGTAGGATACGTTGTATCGCTGCATCGTTGGAACCGCCATAGTGATATTGTCCAGAAAGGTTTGAGCTATGACGCCGATCTGTGTGGAATTCTGTGTACCGTTATCAGCTAGGCTCCTACGGTCCCCTAAGGCAGTAATCCAATACCCGTAGTCCCACCAAGCGAATATGACCGCCCCTGGGGGCGTGTTGTAACGCATCCAAGACAATCCCTCCAACCAGTCTTGGTATTTCAGTTCCGACCCTGCGGATGGGATCGTCGGGATACTTGACGTGACAATCGTGGCCGGCTGGTAAGAAGCCTGCACCGACCTCCAGAATGATGGAACAATAACAATGAGAAGTATTAGGAATATTGCAACGCCAAACTCTCTACCAATCCTCGCGATCACGCGTGTCTTTCGCTTTGGATAGATTACGGCCTCCCTGATTATGTCAACCGCTGGCTTACCAAGCTCAACGGTTCCAATTCCTGCAAGGATGCAGAACGCAGGAGCTAACAGCAGTGTCAGACGGACGAAAGAGGCTGCGAAGTAAACGGATGTTAGACCCCAAAGAACCATGAAGATGTCATCATTCCTAGCCCTCTGCAGCGTGAAGACAAACCCGAACAGCATCAGGAAGATCACGGTTCCAAATTCGTAGAAGAAAGACGCCCATGTAGCGGGTTGATGCTCCGCCACGCTCTGGATGATTGGAACGTCCCCTCGAACAAATGGGTTGATTACCGCATAGAACTTGCCAGCCGGGTTGGCGATTATGTTGAAGTATGAAAGCAGGAAGACAACGCCCAAGGTTGCAATAACAGCGGTCGAAAGAGCGTACAACTGAAGCCTTCTACGTGAAATGTAGGTTGAGGCTTCACGAGCAAGGAGAACAACCTCACCTGCCGGGATAACCAACCAAGTTAGATCTATAAGCGATGCGAAACCAAGTTTCGGAACCATGAAGGGTGTGAATAGCAGGAAGATGCCCATCGATACTGAGTACGTTATGAAGAGCTTCTTTGAATACCGTCCAATAACCACCAAGATGACTGTGTATAGGACCAGAAGGTCGAGTGGGTAATACGAAGCGGCCCAAGATGCTGCTAGGTAGAAGAGGGAGAAGCCAGCCAGAGCAGCGTAGGTCAAGGTTTTGCGCAGAGACGTTGTGGGAACCATGGCGCGCCTGAAAAAGAGAAATATCAGAATCATTAAGAGAATACCAAGAGGCTCGTGGCGAAGGAACCCAAGTTGGGTTCGGCCTATGCTGCTGGCATTCAACGCTAAGAACAGGGCAGTGAACATGCCCACGCCTTTACCCCAAATGTCCTTTCCCAAGAAGTAGGCCGCTATGACGGTGATCGTTCCGGCGACAACAGGGAAGATTACGGCAACGTCAAAAGTGTTGGTTGCTACGCCTACCCCCTTGAGGAAAAGGGTTATGGCAGCTACAACGAAAGCCTCTCCGTACAGGTTCCAAGTGGGCATGTCTGCGCCATATGGGTACCAACTCATCGTGTCATGCCATGAGAACCAAGCCAGGAAGCCATGGTCAACAACATACTGCGCCATACGCCATTGCAGGTAAGGGTCGAATTCATTCAGATAGAACCCCCACCGAATCGGCATAATCCTAACTGCCAAGGCAACGATGACAATGAGCGAGAGCGCAATCGCTTCGATAATGGTTCCGCGGGAAACCTCCGAAAACGCTTTACGGGTTCCCTGAACGCGTTCGGCGAGGACCTCGCGGTTGACATACTTACCCAAGAAACCGACAAGTTCCTTGACTGCCCGCCGAGTCGCCGACATTTCTACACCAGAGAGGATTTTTTGATTACACTTTGTGCGTGTTATAAAAGCTTGATGAAAGGCAAATTGGCCGTTCTTCGCGTGTTACATACCAACCCTTACAAATGCGAATTCTTGATACCCAGTAGCTTGTCAACAACTCTACTATAATGCAACTTCGCCAGTATCAACCGAAAATTCATGTTTGCGAAGATTCACGAGCTCATTTCTCGGTTGAACGAAACTTGGTGAGCTCCTAGAATTAGAGCCGCTCCTAGGATTTCTCGTCCATCGACCCGGTCGGACCTACACTTCCGCCCATTGCTGAAATAGGGACAATAAGCCTGACTAGCGGAGCTTCCGTTGACAAGGTGAATCTTCGGTGTATGTGGCTCAGTATGGTTCCTAGTAAGATTGATTCCGAAAGCCTTGTTTGACAGTCGGTCCGACTGTAACTGTAGACAGCGTGCGAAACGTGGGGCTCACCATGACTAGTTCCATTTCCAAATGCCCGTCCTGCATGAAGACCAACAAGCCGGACAGCAGATACTGTATCTATTGCGGTTCCATTATGACCCCCGTCTTTTGCTCTTCATGCGGTACCGTGAACCCCGAAGGACTGCCTCAATGCCTTGAATGCGGAAATCAAATCCCAAGACTATCCGAGATTCACTGGAACCCCATCGTCACAGTCATACAATCGACATCAGGCATGACAGAAGTTGGGGGACAAAACTTACAGACAGAAATCGAGCCCACCTTATCCGTCAAGGATTCTGACGAAAGACAAACTCTGCGATGGCTACGCGACAGATTCGCCCGAAAGGAGCAGTCGTCAGGGGACTAACCCTTCCTCGAGTATCCATATCGGGTTGTATCGTAGAAGGGTGTTTTCACAATCTTGGCTTTCTCGATTCGTTCGCGAACTTGAATGTCGACGAAACGCCCTTCTTGGGCGGATTCTCTTTGAACGTATCCCATTGCGATTCCGGTATTCAGTAGAGGTGATAGAGTTCCGCTGCTTACTGTTCCAATGGGTTTTCCCTCGCCCGCTATCCCGAAACCACGCCTAGGGATAACGCGCTTTACAGTCAGTAGGCCAACTCGTACCCGCGGGGTTCCTTTCTCTTTAATGGCTTGCAGTCTTTGCTTGCCGATGAATTCCTTGTGCAACTTGACTACGAAGCTCAATTTGGCCTCATAGGGGTTCGTGTTCTCATCCATGTCGGTTCCGTATAGGCACAAACCAGCTTCGAGGCGTAGCAAGTCTCTCGCGCCGAGACCACACGGTTCAAGGCCGTAGGGTTTGCCCACCTCTAGCAGTCTGTCCCACACTGATCTAGCCTTGGAGGGGTTTGATATGGAGGAATCCCATACGTAGACTTCGAACCCATCTTCGCCAGTGTAGCCCGTCTGTGTGACCAGCGTTTTCGCGTGCGCCAACTCAGTCCAGGCCCATCCAAATCGCGGGATCGTGTCGAGGTTGTTCTTGCTTAAGCTTCCGACGATTCTTCTGGCCTTAGGGCCTTGCACGGCGAACATCGCAACATCATCCGAAACGTCACTTATGGAGACCTCAAGGCCGCTGGCATTTGAAACGATCCAATCATAGTCCTTCGATCGATTTCCTGCATTATAGACCACAAGATGCTCATGCTCTCCCAGCCTGAAAACTGTGACATCGTCCTTGATTCCCCCCTCTGGATTGCAGATCAGGGAGTACTGTCCTTGACCGATTTTGAGGGAGGGGACATCGTTTGTGGTCACGTTGTCAAGTAACTTCGCCGAATCTTTGCCTTTGATTACAACGCGTCCCATGTGGCTGACATCGAAAATTCCCGCTGCATTCCGTACGGCCATGGCTTCTGGAATTATTCCTTTGAACCATAGTGGTAGATTGAATCCCGCGAACTCAGTTATGTTGCCGTTCTTCTCGTGGAAATCCTGAATCTGGACGACTTTCAACGAACTGCTTCCTTGTACTCCCAACAGAGCAGAATGAGCGTTTTAGCCAGGCGGTTTGGCGGCTTGCTCAAATGGAATTATCTTGACTTTCTCCGTCTCGAACTCCAGCTTCTTCTTGCATTGTGGGCACACGCCATTATGGCGTTGAATTATCTCTGTTGGTGTCTCAAGCTCAAGGCCGTGGTATAGAATCGAGCCACACTCACGGCAGACGATTTTCTGTGGCAAGCCATAACCACGGCAAAGCCAGTGGCAAGGCAAGATATTTTAGCCTCGTGGTTATGTCCCGTTAGCAGGACTGGGAAAATGCTGGAAGCACTTCGAATCAAGCTCAGAAAATTGCCATGGAAGCTTCAACGAAGCTTCGGTAACTTAGGCTACTCAATGAAGATATTCAGCGGACCAACCGCCCGCAGAATGAAACCTTCAACAACGGTCTCATTGCTTGCGGTCTTAATCTTCGTCGGGTTTGTCCTGGCTGGTGGAATCTACGACATCCTTGAAAGACCGATTTCACTCCTTCCGACCGCAAATGGCTATTCATTCGTAATCAAAGGAACGCTGGGACAGCAGACCCTTAACGAGAGCCTTGTGGCAGGATTCGTCTACATGCTAGGCCTAGGCGGCCTTTACATGCTACTAAGGAGTACGCGGTTCGCCTATCGGCCCCGCAACGCGTACCTGCTCCTAATCCTGGGCACGATTACGATAATGTTGGTTATCGCCTATTCCAACGCGCTGATTACCCAAAAGATTGGCGGGTAGAGAACCTACCAGTAATTCGATTTCAAACCCAAAGCGTAAGCCCCTACGTTCGCAAGAAAATGGATCGGCGGGGTAACCAATAGCAGTATCAACACTGTTCCTAAGCTAAGCTGGAAGACAGTTGACACCGCAAAAACTGCGCCTATAACAAAATCCAGTTGGTCTATGCCAGGCAACGAACCCCCTGGAGAAATCTTCAACCTTCTCTTGATGAAAGCCCCACACAAGTCACCTAATAGAGCGCCCAAGGAGGCTAGAAGCGCAGCAGGAAACAGGTTGGATGACGTGTACAGGTTTTCAAACGCTCCCACAATCCCTCCCACGACCAGCCCGCTCACAAAGCCCCTAATCGTCTTGTGGCCGCCGAAAATTCTCTCTCCGTCGGTGAAGGTCTTGCCAAAATCAACCGAAGGTCCACCCCCAAATAGAACGGGGGCACCGTTGGTACAGTAGATTGGGACGATAATGTACAGAGCATTTATCCAATCCTGAAGCGTTGGCCACACGCTACCCACCAACTAGAATTATCGCCCGTAACCTAAGGTCGAATGAATTAAGACTTAGGCCGCCGCGTCTTCTAACCCACCCTCTTTCAGCGCCACCAAACTACTGTTGGCTCTAACGTCTGAGCCCTCTATCCGCTCAACGCTGAACTCTTTCACGTTTGATTTTGGCGTATTCCTGATTCGGATTACCATTCGTGGGAAGTGAAGGACAGCCCGGCGCGCAACGGGCTCCACATAGGAGAAAGGCGGCATAGGCCTAGCGTGTACTTGGCTCGTAATCATGCATGCGAGCCGTGAGCTGGAACAAAGTTCACCGAGGTACGCAAGTTGACCACTGAGGTCTCTGTTTAAACTGAAAATACTGTCAGCCTTGGAAAACGCAGCTCGGTAGAGGGAGGAGATAGAGTCAACTATGACCAAACCGAGCAAAGGGGTGACATAATTTTCGAGCGACTGGATTATTTTGCGTTGCTCTGCGAAAGTCTCGGGAAGGAAGAGCATTATCAATTCGCTAATTTCCTTTAAGTTGTCTTTCGCTATTTGTTGGTATCTCTGTTGTGTGAAGGAGTGATCGGAGTCAACGTAGAGTACTTTGAAACCCATCTTGGCGGCATTTGTTGCGGCTTGAATTACTGTGGTGGTTTTTCCTGTCGCGGCTTCGCCGTAGATTAATGAGATTTCACCGCGGTGAAATCCTCCGCGCAATAGCCCATCTAATCTTGGGCAACCTATTGGAATGTTCCCCTCCCTCGGTGGCAATTCGATAACCATGCTCGGTGTGGAAAGTTACCTAGTACAATGCGACGGTTTCCGGGACATAGGTAATAGCCCTACCCCGACGCTTGAGCGTGGAACCCCTATTCTTGACTCGACATCAATTCCTTAACGATAGCGCGTGGTCTGGCAGCGTCAAGCAGCCGTGTGAACTGTTTGATCCACAGAGGGTACAAGTACAGCTTTCCGTAGAAGAATTCCTCAAACACCAAGTTATCGAGGAGGCTTATGGCCCTACGGACCGTTGAGTACCCGTAGACAGTGGAAAGACGGTCCACATTATCTAGCGATGGAAGGCTCAAGAACTCCGAGGCGATTGTCGCGTAAAGTTGTCTTTGGTCGCGTACTTCCTGTAGCCTTCTTTGACTCAGTTTTCGCAGAGCCAGTCGCTTAAACACCCGCGACTGCTTCAACCGCTCTTCTAGGGCGAAATTCTTCGGCAAATCCAAGGGGCTCAGTTCCAGTACTTCTGAGCCACGCATTTTTAAATTCATGCACGTACGATGAAAGAAATGTTCACGAACCACATGGAGTCTTTATTTCTTCTTGCTAACTTCCTCAAGGTACTTACCGTAACTTTCGGAGCTCAGCAGGGATTTCAAGTCCTCTTGTAGACGCGAAACCTTAACTACCGCAATCCATCCCGCGCCGTAGGGTTCCTGGTTTACAAGTTCAGGTGAATTCACGAGTTTCTCGTTGCGTTCTATGACTTCACCCGTAACTGGTGAATACAACTCCGACACCGCCTTGACAGATTCAACTGTTCCGAATACTGCGCTCTGAGTCAATACTTTTCCGATGTTTGGTAGGTCTACGTAAACGACCTCGTGGAGCGTCTTTTGCGCGTAGTCAGTGATTCCGACCCTGCACTTGTCCCCTTCGACCTTCAACCACTCGTGTTCTTTGGTGTAGTAGAGTTCGCCCGGCACTTCGCTATCGACTACCTTCATGGCAATAGACACCACACGTCCTTTTTGACGAGGAGGCAGCGTATTTAGCAATATGCTCTGGCTTCTAGTTGTGCGAGAGCGAATTCAGAGAACGGATCATGCGAGGTGCACAATCGTTGCGCTACCTAGTTGCGGCCCATAATACGTTAGTCATCCGCGGTCCAGGGTCATTTCAACTTCTAAGTGGAAACGCCAGTGTTCTTGGCGCGCGCATCGGCACCAACCGCAGAATTGTCATCAGACAAGAAAAGCAGCTTCCAATAGAAACTCAATCTGAAACCGACTTAGAGATACTGTTGGGCGGCGAAGGTGGAGTATTCGAAGTCGAGGGAAGTACGATTCCGAACTCTTGGGCAACCGCAGCCGAAGCGCTGACACAGCTTAAGCAGGGCAAGATCATTGTGATTGGGCCTTCTGATGTCGGCAAGAGTGCTTTCTGCACGTACCTCGCTAATTCACTAATGAAAGAAAGACTTAGAGTTCGCATACTCGATGGCGACATCGGTCAGGCAGACATTGGACCGCCGACAGCGATAGGCAGTGCTATCCCAACCAGCCCCATCTATTCTCTTACCGATCTCAACCCAGAAGCACTCCTCTTCGTCGGAGATACCACGCCGAGCCGCGTAGAGGCGAAGCTGATTGAAGGAATCCACCGACTGGGTGCCATCAGCCAAGAAGAGCTCACAATCATCAACACTGATGGATGGGTCTTGGATCCACAGGCTGTATTGTACAAGATGAAGTTGGTTGAGGCCATTGAGCCTGACCTCGTCATTGGGATATCGGCTTCCGATGATCTTCAACCTATCCTGTCCGGGTCAAGGGCGAAGTGCTTTCAAGTTCGGCCGCCCGAGCAGGTTTTGCCTCGTACCAGAAGCGATAGACGAGATCTTCGCACGCTGCAATACCGGAAATTTCTGGATGGTGGAACAATCAAAACGATGTCCACACGCGACGTGATCCTCAAAGGCCCTCAGGGGCCAATTTCACCCCAAAACTCCAAGTACAAAGAACATGCGGGACTGATTACAGGACTCTTGGATCAAAATGGATTCATGCTTCAGATAGGCGTCACAATGAACTTGGAGCGAGAATTCTTGAAGGTCTACACAAGGTCAATAGAGAAGGTAAGTGAGGTGGAGTTCGGCCAAATTAGGCTCACAATCGAGGGGATGGAGGTAGGGTATCTAGAGTATTGAACCACGGGCCGAATTTGTGATTAGACTAATCCTTTAATGAATCAATTGCGAGCTATCAAGCCACTTTTGCCCGGAGGAAAGCAGTCTTGAGGGAGCTGGAAGAGTACAGAACGAAGATTCGTGAAACTGACCGACAAATGCTCTCCCTAATCCAAGAAAGGTTATCACTAGGCGATAAATTGGCGGCAGTGAAGCACGCGAAAAGCCTGCCAATAATTGATGCAACCGCAGAGCAAGCAGTTCTTGACAACTTAACAGAAACTGCAAAGACCCTTGGACTAACGACTAGTTTCGCACGGCGATTGGGAGAACTCCTAATTGAGGAATCCGTGAGAGTCCAGGATGAAGGAAAACCGAAGCAATCGAAAGACCAATTGATGAAGGAAATTTTCGAACTCATACAGAAACTGTTAGCCCAGGGTCAACGTGTCACACGCTTTGAGATTGGAGAACCGAACTTTCCTCCGTCAACACAAATTGTACGCGCTCTGACGGATACTTTCCGCAAGAAGAAGATTGTTGGATACGGACCCGCTGCTGGTCTCCCGGAGCTGCGGAAGGCTCTGGCCGATGAACTAAGCGCCCAGCACAATTTCACAATCGACCCCGACCAGATCGTCGTAACACCGGGTGGGAGATTTGCCATATTCGCCGCCGTCACAAGTTTCGTCTCTCCCTTAGAACGCGTGGCCATTCCGCAGCCGGCTTGGCCAGCATATGAGGAATGCGTCGACTTCGCAAGGGGTCGCACAATTCCGATTAACACAACACTCGAAGACAGCTGGGAGGTTGACCTGGGAAGGCTGGAAGACGAGCTGAGGAAAGGCGTCAAATTACTCATCCTGAACACGCCCAACAACCCTACAGGCAAGATCATACGTCAGAAAAAATTCAGGGAAATCGTAGACCTAGCAAAGAGGTATGGCACGTTGGTGCTCTCCGATGAGGTGTATGAGAGGTACGTTCACAAGAAGAGTCCAAGCATCCTAGAGAGCGGATACGAAAACTTCGTGTATATCAACAGCTTCTCCAAGCAATTCAGTCTAACAGGGTGGAGAATCGCATACCTGGTAACCACGAAACAAGCTGCTCTGAGAGTCCGCCGCGTGATTCAAACAGCAATAACCTGCGTACCCGAATTCACACAAAGAGCTGCCCTCGTTGCAATAACAAAAGGCCGTAGAGAAGCCCAACGGCAAGTCAACGATATTTTGAAGAAAGTAGACTTCACCTGCCGGGAACTGAGCAAAATCGACGTTTCCTTCTATAAGCCCGAAGGGGCTTTCTACGTCTTCCCTAAGGTTAACAGATCGAACTTTGATTCAGTCAGATTCGCAAGGGAACTTCTAGAGAAACATCATGTTAGCATAAGCCCGGGCCAGGCCTTCGGAGACTACCCAGAATTCTTCAGACTTGCGGTCTCCTTGCCCAAAGCCCAGATCCCCAGTGCCATCAAAGCCATCGGCAGGGCGATAGATGCTTGGTCGTAGCGACCGTCATCGGTGGAGCGGGACGAATGGGCGCATGGTTCGCCAACTTCCTAAAGAAAAACGGGTACAGAGTCATCATACAAGACAAGAACTCCACCGCTGCTAGGGCACTCGCCAGAAAGGAAGGCTACCAATTCATCAAATCACAGAATCAGGCAATCTCATTGGGCCAAATAATCGTACTAGCCACACCCACGAATGCAACATTGTCCTTGCTAAGTCGTACGAGCCTAATGTTCAGTCGGGAAAAACTTTATGTCGAAATTTCCTCAGTTAAAGAACCAGTCAGGACAACCATTCAACTATTACGCCGAAGGATTGGCATTCTAAGCGTTCATCCGATGTTCGGCCCAGGGTCTCAGACACTGTCAGGAAAAGCCATGCTCGTTACATCTGAGCCAGCTAATAGTAAAATGGCCGAAGCGCTGTTGAAACTGTTCCGAAAGAAAGGCGTAATGCTATTCCGGTTTGACCCGGAACGCCATGACCAACTGATTGCGCTGGTTCTGGCCCTACCTCATTTCGTCAACAACATCTTCATGAATACCCTGAAGACAATTGGAGAGAACCCTAACCGCCTTCGTAAAGTAGCGGGCACGACCTTTAGACTGCAGTTGCTCACTGCAGAAGCAATCAGTCAGGAGGATACTGAGAACGAGCTTTCAATATTGATCGACACTAAGGAAACCCTGACGGTACTGAGGCTATTCCTCAAACAATGCACTGCAGCGGCTAAGGCTGTCGAAAAAGGTCAACGCAAACGTTTGCGCGAGACTCTCGTTAATGGACGAAGCTACGTTCAAAGAGACCGGGTGTTCGCAACTGCATATAGACGATTTAATGCAGCTGTTGAAGCGTCTAGTTCTGTTTGATGATCCTGGATTGTTTCTTGCCCATTACGCGTGGGAGCACACCTGCACGCAGGCAATGGTCCGCAAGCACTATTGCCACAGCAGATTCTACCACTGGGACGGCTTTTGGAACAATGCACGGGTCATGGCGCCCAGAAACCTGGACGATCGTGTCTTTCATTTCCTGAAGGTTGACAGTTTGCTGTTGCCTAGGGATTGAGGATGGCGGCTTGAACCCTACGTGAACCACAACAGGCATTCCGTTTGATAGACCACCTAGGATTCCTCCGGAGTTGTTGGTTAGGGTGACGACCTTGCCTTCGTGAACGGTGTACGGGTCGTTATTCTCTGAACCTTTCACGGCAGAGGCCTGAAAACCTAACCCTACCTCGAAGCCTTTCACTGCGGGTATGCTGAAGGCGATTTTAGCGAGATCTGCGTCTAAGCTGTCAAAGAATGGTTCCCCGATCCCAGGAGGTACACCATCGGCGACACATTCTACAACTCCTCCAACGCTATCGCCAGACCTGCGAGCCTGAAGAATCACTTCTCTCATTTTCTCTGCTGTTTCTGGGTCTGCGCAGCGGACTGAGTTTGCGAACGCGTTCTTCTTTATAATGTCATGGGGCAGTGTCCGGCCCAACTTTACTGTGTGAACTTGAATTGTGTGCGCAAAAACCTCGACTCCAATGGTGCTCAGTAGCTTCCTGGCTATGGCCCCAGCCATGACGATGGGGACGGTCATTCTACCGCTGGCTTGTCCGCCTCCCCGAAGGTCACTGAAATCACCGTATTTTATTCGCATTGGAAAATCCGCATGCCCCGGTCTGGCTACGGACTTAAGTTTCTCATAGTCTTGGGACCTGACATCTTTGTTCAATGTTAACAGGGCTACAGGTGCGCCGGTTGTGTGACCCTCGAAGATGCCCGAGAGAATCTGAACTTCGTCCTTTTCTCGCCTAGCTGATGTCATTGCTGGATCTGGTGGAATTCTTCTGTCCAGCTCTCGTTGAATGTCTTCTGTGTTCAACGAAAGCCCGGCGGGGCAACCGTCGACCACAGTCGCCACTCCGGGGCCATGGCTTTCACCGAAGACTGTGACGCAGAATTCCTTTCCGAATGTGCTGTCACCCATTCACTTCAACTCCCAATGCACGCATGTCATCGAAGAAGGTTGGGTATGATTTGCTTACGCATTCAGCGCCTTGAATTTCAACTCTGCCATCTGCGCCCAGGGCAGCAACTGTGAGCGCCATTGCAATTCTGTGGTCACCATGCGACTGAACAACTCCTCCTCTCAACGAGGCGGGACCATGAATGCGAAATCCATCCTCTGTCTCTGTGACGTTTGCGCCCAATGCCACTAATTCATCGGAAATACTGGTCAATCGATCAGACTCTTTGAATCGCAACCTTGAGGCCCCGCAGATCGTTGTTTCCCCATCAGCGTAGCATCCAAGAACTGCCGCCACAGGCCCCAAGTCTGGAGAGTCATGAATATCAATTCTAGCGGCCTTCAGACCCACGCCTTCGACCAATACCCCATCATCAACGAGCCTGACGGCTGCCCCCATTTGAGACAGAAGCCCAAGAACAACGCCGTCCGGTTCATGGCTAGGTGACGCAAGGCCTCGAACTACAACGCGTGAATTCGTTATAGCTGCGGCGGAGAGTGGGAACGCAGCCGAGGAGTAATCTCCCGAAATCGAATGCTCAGCCGAAACGTACCTCTCATTCGGAGTAACTTCAAAAAATGACATCTCACCATCGGTTCTAGCGTGAACCCCATGTTTTTTCATGGCATCCATTGTGAGCGAGACATATCCTCTTGATTCCAAACGCGTTGTCAAATCCAATCGTAAACCCTTCTTCATGAGAGGCCCGGCGAGGATTAGGCCTGAGATGAACTGGGAACTGACATCCCCCCGAACAGAAACAGAACCCCCCTCTGGCACTTCACCATCCAATACAACCGAATCATCGTTTACGGTGAGCTTCACTCCGACTTGTTCCATTGCTGACGCCAAGGGTTGCAAAGGCCTTTTCAGGAGATTACATTTCGCTCTCAACGCCACCCTTCTGCCCGTAAGGGATACTATTGGAATTAGGAAACGCAGGGTAACACCTGATTCACCGCATTGAATTTCCTCTTGCGGTGGATTCGGGAAACCTTTGCCTTCCACGTTCCAAATCCTCCCTTGTCGAATTATCTTTGCTCCTAAAGCGGAGATGCATTTAGCGGTCGCTTCTGTGTCATCACAAGAGAGTGGATTGTCGATCCTTGTAGTGCCTTTCGAAAGGAGACCAGTGAAAAGTGCGCGGTGAGTTTGCGCTTTTGATGGAGGAGCGGTTATCGTACCCGAGAGTTGGCGCTTTGGAGTTATTGTGACGTTCAATTCATCACCCTCAGCACATGAGCTTTCTCGAAGTTTGGACGAGCGTCAATAGTATATCCCGGAATTAGGTTCCACGAGCGAAGAACGGCCTCAACTTTCGAGCTTGGAGCAATAGCTACGACTGCGGGCCCTTTCCCGGACAAACCTGCCGCTATGGCCCCTGCCCGAAGTGCCTCTGTGATGGGGCGAGCGCTATAGCCCAAAGCTTCACAGTATAGCAGTCCGTTCAATGTCAGCGAAAACCAATGGTTGCCTTTCAAGGCTTCTCGGTGGGCCGTTTGGACGAATCGCCTTATCCTCCTGAACTCGGTCGGGTCAATGTCCCTTGTGTACTTCTTAGAATTTGGGATCTGCACTAGTGCGTGCAATCGACGGTTGGGATTGAACCGTTTCAGTACTCGCCGCCGTTTATTGTCCGTTATTACCCCGCCGCCAAAGTAGCAGGCGCACGCATCATCGAACGCTCCAGTAAGAGTAACCCCTGCTTGAAGGCTGGCGTCGACCGCAAGCCTCACCGTATCTAGGTCACCAGTTTTCTTATTCAGAGCTCTGATTGTGGCCAAAGCCACGGCGTTGCTTGCAGCACTACTGCTCTTCAAACCGACAGCAACAGGTATGTTCGATCGGGTTTCCACGAATGCTCCAAATTGATGATGGACTCTGAACTTTCGGAAGACACGACGAACGGTGGTTTCAATTAGGGTTGTGTCCTCATCAGGATGAGTCAAGCTGCGTCCTTTTATTACCCCTACTTCGCTGCTCAGTTCAACACGAGCCTTTGTCCAGAGAGCTATGCCTAGGGCTGCGCCTCTTCCTGTTGCCATGGCATTGACTATGGTGACAGCCCCATGGCTCACGGCCTCAGCTACTCTTAGCATCTGTCACCGCCATCACATTTTGAGCAATTGCGCCTCGCATTTCCGACATTGGTGCCTTCCTTCCCGTCCACAACTCAAAAGAAGCTGCACCTTGACTCACTAGCATGTCAAGACCGTTGATCGTTTGTGCGCCCGCCGATTCAGCAGTTCTGAGGAGCTTGGTTTGAATTGGCTTGTAGACAATGTCCAGGACCCATTGCCCGGCACTAATTGAGCCTTCATGGACGGGCGGATTGTTTCTTCCATCCATACCCATGGAAGAAGCGTTTATGATTACATCGGATCCTTTCACCAAGAGCTGTAGTTTAGGATTCGAAATTGCAGTATGGGAGATGTTGACCGGGAATTTCTTGTGTAATTGATTCTGCAGACGCGTGGCCTTTGTGAGGGTTCTATTTGCGAGCAAGATCGTTCTGACACGTGACGCCATCGCGAAAGCGATAGCCTTACCAGCGCCCCCAGCGCCGAACAAGAGAACCGACTTTCCCTCGAGTATTGCACCAGCCCCCCTGAATGCGTTTACCGCACCGATTCCATCCGTATTGTAGCCAAGCAACGAACCATTTCGGTTTACGACCGTGTTTACTGAACCGATCTCAGCCGCCGTGCGGTCTAACTTGTCTAGATATCTCACCACCCTGAGCTTGTAAGGTGACGTAACGTTGAACCCCTTCACACCCACATCGCGAAGACCCTCGACCGCAGATCCGAGGGTGGATTGTTTCACTCGAAATGGCACGTAAACAGCATTCATGCCGATCGACCGGAACGCGGCGTTTTGAACCAGAGGGCTCAGCGAATGATCCACAGGATCTCCGATAATGGCGTAGACCGCGGTCTTCCCGGAAATCGTTAGGTTACTGTACTCCAAGGCTCTGCCACGCGTCACGAAGCCTGTCTATGCTCAGTTGTCCATCCGCCGTTGCGGAATCATCGGTGAGGGCAGCGAAGGTAAATTCTGCGCCGAAGAGTGGGGACAGAACCCTGGACGGCACACCGATAGAGCCCATGGCGAAGGAAACGAGTTTCGTGTTTGCTGATTTGCTTTCAAGAAATCCAAGGACAGTTAGGTTGTCACGAGGGTGTCGTGCGGTCGTTACAATTTTGAAAAGATCACCACGGCTCTTCCGCTCAGACATCAATATTCCCTGCAAATCGCTCAGCGTTGGCGTGCCAAAATAGTCGTGAAAAGAGATGATTACTTTCGACCCGCAGTCATGAGCCTGCGGGACTAAGGTGCTAGTTGAAGGATATGCCGCATCAATGTCGACGTACTCGAAGCCACTCGCAGCGGCGGTGAGAAGCACTTTCTCCTTTTCTATGCTCTCTCTGTTTGACTTGTCGGTAGCAATTGCCGGAAACGGTTTCACCTTTCCAATTCTCTCAACGACATCAGCATCCCGTACTGAATCTAAGCGGAACTCAACCAAGTCTGGGTTCTTTTCAGAGATTCGTTCTATTAGTTGCTCGACATTGTCCGCGTCATCTAAAACGACGGACAGACAGACTCGGCATTTCAACGTTCAATCACCATTTCATCTGCCACTAATGTGCCGAAATGACGGCCACCACTTTCTATCCGGACCAGAACCTCGTCGTCCGGTTTCAGTTCCGATACGGATTTCGAGCTTCCATCAGACATCAACCGAACGGTCTCAGCGTTCTGAACAATCAGAGAGAAGCTGTGCCCACTTGATTCCGTCTGTATGACCATCATAGGCCTTCTTTCGATTTTGACCCTTCCAACGTGGCCCGTTCTTACTACGCCATTTCTGTTTGCAATTAGGACTTCATCGCCCGCCTTCAACTCGGACAGGTATCGCGTTCTGTGGCCTGGTGTAAGTACGTACGAGGAGACTGGCCCCGCGTTCACTCTAAACGGCCTGGGGTCGACATGTGGGTTTCTGTGAACCTCCGCCTCGACTAGGAAAAGACCGGCGGATTGAGAACCTACAAGCATCCCTTCGCCGGGGTCCATCAGTTCGCATGTGTCGACGCAGACCCTTGTGCCCAGCCCGATTGGCTTGACAGAGACCACTTTGACCTTGTTTAGCACAACCGGTTCTTCGATTTGCTTTACGAGGCGTTCCATTTCTTCTATTTCAGTTGACGTTTGTGGCGCGATGACTACGCCGTCCACGCCAAGCTCCAGTGTTTGCAGTGCAATCTTCGCTTCACTTTGGTCAGATGTGTCTGCGATTACCTCAGCTTTACCTCGCGTTTGGGCAATGAGATTCTCTAGTGGAATGATTTTCCAATCAGGACACCGAACTATTAGGTAGCGGACGCCTTTGCCAGCAAGCTGCAAGGCTATTTTCTCCGCCGCACTGTCTTTGACGGTGATTTCCACGGCCGCTTCTTTTGGAACCTGTTTGTCGAGCAGTTCATCACTTGAGAATAGTTTGATTTCTGAATCACCATCTCTTGCGGCGGTTCTTAGTTTGAGGTTTGATACGAGCGGAAGATCTTGCTGGTCGAGCATGGCAACCGTGCAACGGCCCTGAGCAGCTTTGAGAAGCTCGTGTTTCTGTTCAATCGGAATGCTGGGGTCGAGCCTTAGCCAGAGCTGCTTCATAGCGCGGACTCCAACATTTTCATCGCTTCTTTAGCGTTCGCACCATCATGCACTATTGCCGCGAGAGCTTTGCTCATTGCTTCGGGGTTCTTATGTTGGAAGACGTTCCGCCCGAACGACAGCCCAGCAGAGCCCGCCTTTATAGAACCCTCCGCGAGCTCGAATACCTCAGAGTCGTTCTTCATGCGTGCCCCACCCGCGACAACTATCGGAACGGGGCACCCTCGAAGTACCTTGCGAAAACTCTCCACATCACCCGTGTAGACTGTCTTCACTATGTCTGCTCCTAATTCGGCGCCTATCCTTGCGGCGTGCGCAACCTCTTCGACCCCATTCTCGTCTTTTATGTTTGGGCCTCTGGGATACATCATGGCAAGTAGAGGAATACCGTAGGAATCACATTCCTCCGACAGGCCGCCAAGGAATTCGAGCATTTTGTCTTCCTCCTCGGCCCCAATATTGAGGTGAGCAGAAACAGCATCCGCACCCAACCTGATGGCCTCCTCAACGGTGCAAACTCCAACCTTCAGGTTGGGTTTTGATCCGAGTTTCGTCGAAGCGGAAACGTGCACGATTAGCCCGGCATTGTGAGTGTCGACTCTCTTAGCGATGCCCTTGTGTACAAGCACGGCGTCCGCACCGCCCTTCACGACGAGTTTTACGGTTTCTTGCATGTTCTCTAGCCCCTGAACTGGACCGACCGTTATGCCATGGTCCATCGCAATGATGAAGGTCCTAGAGTCGCTTCTGACGAATTTTCGTAGCCGCCTAGTTTTTCCAGATTCCATTTTTCCACTTCACCCTTCACAAGTAACCTTGAGATTTCATCGATTCAGCGATTAGAATCGCGCAGCCAGCAGCACCGCGAATCGTGTTATGGCCGAGCGCCACGTACTTGACGCCATCAAACACGGTGTCCTTCCGTATCCTACCAACAACAACTGCCATGCCTCGTCCTTCAGCCCTGTCGAACCGCGGTTGTGGGCGATCCGGCTCCTGCCTGACTACGACCGGTTTCTCAGGAGCTGAGGGCAACCTGAGTTTCTGGGGCTCTGCCGCAAAATTCCCCATTGACTCAGCTATTTCTTCAGGGCTGGCCTGTTTCTCAGTCTCGACAAATACTGCCTCTGTATGACCGTCAATAACCGGAACACGATGACAACTTGCCGAAACCTTGAAGCCAGCGGATTTGCCCGCCTCCCCGAGGATCTTCTTAGTTTCACGCTCAACCTTCCCCTCCTCGTCCTTGATGAAGGGGACGATGTTGTCGATTATGTCAAGAGACGCGACGCCTGGGTATCCCGCCCCGGACACTGCTTGCATGGATGACATGACGACGTTTCGGATCCCGTAGCAGACATGAATTGGTTTCAGCGAGAGTGTGAGGACGGCAGTGGTGCAGTTCGGATTTGTGATTATCGCGCCGTCCCATTTCCGTTCCCGTCTTTGTTGGTCAATCAGTGAAAGATGATCAAAGTTGGCTTCTGGGTTCATGAGCGGAACGTCAATATCCATTCTGTGTGCGGCGGCATTGCTTACGACCGCGTAACCTGCTCGCGCAAAACTTTCTTCTACTTTCAGGGCTTCGTCAGACGGTAGGGCCGAGAACACCACGTCGGCATCAACCTCTTTAGGATCTGTCGGCTGGACTGTTAGCTCGCCAATTTTCTGTTTCAGCTGGGTTTCCATTCGCCAGTTGACGGCATCTTTGTAGACCGTGCCGGCAGATCTATCGGACCCGGTCAGTGAGGCGATTTCGAACCATGAATGGTCGTTCAGTAATTGGACAAATCGTTGCCCAACTAGCCCAGTTGCGCCCAGTATTGCTGCTTTCACCTTAAAGTTCCCCTTTCACAACTTGTTTAATCAAAGTCATTGCTTGCTCTTTCTCGTCCCACGAAACAAAGACTAAGATGCTTGAGGCCAAGGTCAGTAATCCGAAGATGTTGATTCCGTTTTCTTGGAGGCGTTGAGACATCTTCCCAATTATTCCAGGCGTATCTTCCAGCCCGACGCCTTTCACCTTCAAGAACGCCAAATCGAGTTGAACGGCCATGGCGAGGCTTTCGCCGTGGCCTGTTACGACATCGTGGATATAGGTGAGCAATGAGTTGGATGGGCTTTGAGGTACGTAAAAGATTACGGAATCGAAATTCGCGGATAAACCGTTGAGTGTCGAATGGTTTCGGATTTCTTTCACAAGGTTGGCTAGTATGGATGGGTTTTCCGAGATGCCTTTGCCAGCAATTGTCACTGCCATAGATTGTGTGTTGCTTGCGAAGATTACCTCAATCTCGCTTGAGATTCCGCCAGTAATGATCGTTCCGTCGCCTTCTAAGTCGTCTTTCCTATGATTAATCACTCTGACCGGGATGTTCGGGTCCTTGTATCTCAATGCTTTTCTATGGATGAATTTCGTTCCCGAGTCAGCTAGCCCAATCAGGGTTCTAACATCAATTCTGTCAAGTTTCTTTGCGTTTGGGATGAGCTTAGGGTCGGCTGACAGTATGCCGTCCGCGTCCGTCACCAGGACGACTTCATCTGCCCCGATAGCCTTGGCTATTATGAAGGCGGTCGTGTCGCTTCCCCCGCGGCCGATTGTACTTACCTTGCCAGCGGTCGAACGTCCAATGAAACCCGCAATCACGGGAACGGTTCCCCAATCCAGAAGTGGGATAACATGCTCGCGAACCTTCTGCAAGCATAGTTCGAGGATTGGGTTCGCGTCTGAGAACTGGTCGTCGGTTAAGATTGGCCAATCTGGGTCGGATGGATCGAAGTACCTTGTGTCAAGGCCTTCGGCTTTCAAGGCTGTTGTGAAAACCCTGACGCTTGTCCGTTCACCCATCGCAATGACATCGTCAAGGTCTGTCTTGTCCGGCTCCTTTCCCGCGTCATGATTGATCAATCCGATTAACTGGTCAGTCATCTTGCCCATGGCTGAGACTACGACCACAAGCCTCGTGCCTTTCCTGCATTCCTTTGCAATCAGTTGAGCTGCTTTCGTGATTTTGTCCTTATTTGCTAAGCTTGAGCCGCCGAACTTGACAACCAGTCGCCTATTCTTTTGGATTTCAACGGCTACTGGTTTCTGCTCACTAAGTGTCTGAAGCGTAGTGTTTGCAGAAAGGTTAGTTTGTGGAGAGCGGGGCGCATGAGAGCCAGTAGTGATCACCATAAATGTGACCACCGAAAATGTAACCACTCATTTGTTCCATTCTTACACCCCACGGTGTTCCCCGCATCCCGCAAGGGCGGCTTAAAAGAGTTCCTCAAGCAGTCAACATAGCTGTACATCGAAAACGGTTACGCATAACTATGTTCATCTCAAGTCTGGATCTATGAGTGTGTACAAATCGTTAATTTTGTTCATGATATTTCGAGGCTTCGCAGTTTCGTTCAAACGGAGACAAACCGCTGGTAGTTGATTATGGTCTACATCCCATCGTATAATCGCTCTGCCAAGAACGGTGGCAAGCATGCTTGGGTGATCTTACTGGTCACTGAATCTACATCATACTTCACTCGAATGATGTCGAATGAAAAATGGCCATCAAGAATATTGAGCATTCCAAAGCTTGCGCGTGGATCACTATCTCTAGGCTGGCCTACACTTCCAGGGTTCGCCAACATCTGACCTTCAAATGTGTAAACCATGGGCATATGGGTGTGTCCGAGTAAGACTAGATTTGCGCCTCCCTCCAGAATCAATTCACGCGCTTGCGAGCTGGATATGCCAGGAAAAATGTACTCCGTAAGAGGGTCTCTGGGGCTGCCGTGAAACAACGCCATCTTAGTGCCCTCCATCTCCAGCTTCGCGGAGGGAAGCAATCCTCTCAGGTAGTCTAGGTTTTCTTGACTGATCTGACTCCGTGTCCAAATAATCGCATCAGCTGCATGGTGCGTAAACCCGTCCACATCACCTGTGACAGTGGCATAATCATGGTTTCCCGTGAGAACGACAGAAGGATTTTGACCCTGAAGGTAGCTGATGACTTCGTTCGGTTGAGGACCGTATCCGACAATGTCACCCAAGCAGAGAAGGGCATCGTGCTTGGGGAGTTGTGACGTGACTGCCTGCAAGGCGTCAAGGTTTGAGTGAATGTCTGATATGACCGCAATTCTCAAGCCCAAACCTCACTACACCTCCTAGCAGAACTGAGAAATGATTGGCGGTTGAGGCTACAGTTCCAGGTCGATCTCTTCTAAGTAGGATAGGTCTTCCCCACAGTACGGACATAATTTGAACGTTTTATCCACCGATTTGCCGCATTCAGGGCATTCGATTTTGAGAGCGTACCTGCAGAACGGGCAGATAGTGAAGTCAGCTGAAACTTTATGCCCGCACTTCTTGCACAAGAGGGCAACATCTTCCTCGCCTCTGTCAACCGACCTCTCGGAGCTCTGGACAAAAACTGGGAAAGGCTGAGGCCCTTCCGAGCCCGACGCATGGATTATGTTTTCGCGGAGAATGCGGTGCAGCTGGAAAGCATCAGCTTTGCTCAGACCCGCAATTTTGATGCTTTGGACCCCCGCTCGCATGAGGATTTCAACACTCGCCCGCCGAATTCCTCGATCTAGTTTTATGTTGACCATGTTTGAGTACGGATAGTCTACAAAGGTTTTCTTGAGGCCGAGTCCCCCGGTCTTTCGCATTATGATGCGTTGGTCGCTCACGACGACTGTTTCGCTTCCGCGTACTACCCAGATGACTTTCTCATCATAGTTGATGAGATGCTTCATGTCCTCTGGGATAGGTAACATTGCCAACCGTTAGAGCCTCGTGAATTGCCGAAAACATCCACCTCAACCCATTTGTGATAAGATGTATTGCGTTACATCATCAAAAAAGACGCCCAAACGGGCCTGTAAACCGACCCAGACAACGCAATTTCACGCGTCCATGGAGGGGTGGGTTAACTAGGCCCATTTGAGAAGGCGACAATGGATCTACATGGAAGTTAACGAGGAAAAACTCGAAGTTAACTCCCGAGTCTTCAGGGTCAACTATTTCCAGTTAGAAAACGCGGTGGTAGCCCTCTTCTTTGAGGATAAAGAGCGCATAGGAACCGTTGCAATTGCAATGCCTGGGACTGGGGAGGTTGCTGTTGGGCGATCATCGGTGTTGGTCGGTGGAAAATACCTGATGACGACGCGTGCATTAGCAGAAAGAATGGCAGCGAAGGCGGGGAAGCTTGCGTTCGTTTCCTTGTTTACCGAACTTGGCGAAGCAGAAGCCTTACGCATATACGTGAAACTCCTTGACAAAGTAGCTCTCGGGTCAGATATGAGAAGAAACGGCCTTCGAAACGATATCGAGTCAGCTGAAATCGTCTAGGAACGCCCCACGGTCAGGAAGGCTGTGATTCCGTGGCCGTTTTCAGAAATCGCGGCCACAAAAATGCCGTGTTACGACCAATGTTCAGTACGATAGGATGTTTGATAGAGGTGATTCACCCAGAACCTGCGCTGCTGCTTCCGCCACTTGCTCCCTGTACTCTTGCTGGGTGTAAACACGGATGATGTTCATGAATACCTGTAATACATCGACAATTTTGGAGAGTTCGTTAATCTTCTGGGGGACCTTTTCACCTGAACGTGATTTCGAGAAGATTGGGATATCTATTGGACCAATGTCCATTGCGTAGTGGTATGGCACAGATGGGAGTGATGGCACGTCAATCGTTACTTCCGTAGCAGGAACCTTGGCTTTCGCAGCGATTTCTTCCTCTAACTTCACTCGCACGTTCTCATTGGTGAATACGCTTGAGACCAGCTCATCCTTAGCGTAGAAGGTTCTTTCATAGGCACACTTCAGAAGCTTCCGTTCAGAAATAGCCTGTACAATTTTGCTTGAGCGAGGGTTTGCTTGCAGTTTTGACCAGACCGTGTAATCATCGAATTCAAGGTATTCGTCAGCCGTTTTCACTTTCAGAATGTCAAGATCTTCTTTCGCGGCGTCCAGCGCTTTTAGGAGCATCATTTGGACCGCCCTGCACGCACGGTGAAAGTATATCGCTCTGAAAGATTCGAGCCGAGCTAGGATTAAGCTCTCGAGCGTGGGCAGGGCGGTAATGTCAACCGCTAGGTTGCCGTTCAAAATGTCCATCGTGTAAATGAGGCGGAACACGTCCACGGACCCATATCCCGCTCCAGTATGGTAAGAGTCCCTGACAACAAAGTCCATTTTGTCAACATCAAACGAGCTACTTATAATCTGACCCAAGAACGGCTTGTCGGTTCCTGATGGCTTGCCAACAGCAAAGCCACTTAGATTCCTGGGATCAAAGCCTTGTTCACGAATCACGTCGCTAAGAGCGGATTCTGCGATAATCCACGTCGACATGTCCTCATGGTTCCGATTCATGTATTTGAGAAGCAGTGGCTCGAAGAGATGAGAAAATGGAGCATGGCCTACATCATGCAATAGAGCCGCCAAACGGACCTCCTGCTTCTCCTCAGAGGAGAGCTGAATCGGCAGATTATCCGCAACGACCCCTGCTAGGTACATTGCGCCTAACACATGTTCGAAACGCGTATGATTTGCGGCCGGATACACATATTCTGCCCCGGCAAGTTGCCTTATTCGGCGCAGTCTCTGTAACGCGAGAGTGTCGATGATGTTCCTCTCAGCGTCTGTCAAGCGGATATATCCATAAATGGGGTCTTTGATGAAGCCCCAATAGGCACGTTGCTGACCGTTGTTACCCCTCCAACCCGAAGGCCCGCTCATCATTCCATCCAGCTGGGAGTACGCCGCTGCCCAGTATGTCACGCTCATTAGTTAATCCATCTTCTTCATTGTGCTCGACTGCAGAACGATGCCACATCGGCGCATCTCTGAATGCTGAAAATAATCCGAGTAGTCAATAAATAGAAGCCGCGCCACCTCGCCTTTGTAGGTTGGAATATGATATTCGGCATGCAGCACCCAAACTTCTCGTACGACGGTCAAGGCCCGCAGCTAGTTGAATCCCTCAAGAAACTCGCAACCGAGGCTGAAAGTCTCAGATTCGACTCTTTCTGGGTTATGGACCACTTCCACCAGATCCAATACGTTGGGCAACCCAATGAACCGATGTTGGAATCTTGGACCACTCTTGCCGCTCTGGCAGGAATGACCTCCAAAATCAAACTCGGCCCGCTTGTCACCGGGAATGTTTACAGGCACCCAGCGGTGCTCGCCAAAATTGGCGCAACTCTCGATGTACTGAGTAAAGGACGAGTGAACATGGGAATCGGCGCCGCATGGAATGAAGAGGAATCGAGGGCATATGGAATCCCGTTCCCTTCTACAAAGGAACGCTTCCGGCGCCTTGAGGAAGCAGTGCAGATTATCCGCAAGATGTGGACCGAAGAGAGTGCTAACTTTGACGGCCAGTTCTACAAGATTAAGGGAGCGTACTGTAACCCAAAACCAATCCAAAAACCCTATCCTCCAATCATGATTGGTGGAGGCGGAGAGCGCGAAACGCTCAAGCTTGTTGCGAAATATGCCGACGCCTGCAACGTCTTCGGTTCCCCGGACACGTTCCGCAAGAAAATGAACGTCCTCCGCGAACACTGCATATCAGCTGGGAGAGACTACGACTCCATTCTCAAAACGAAACTTGGCATCGTGATGATAGATAGCGACCAAGCCGCTCTAGAGAAGCGAATTGCCGCAAGATACAAGAACGTCCCGGAACAAATGCGGCGAGAAATGGCGATCTACGGGCGGCCTGAACATGTTCGACAACAGTTAGAATCCTTCCGAGATGCTGGTGTTCAAACCTTCATAATGAGCTTCGAGCCCGACAGACAGCTCGAGGAACTGAAGCTCTTCGGGAGAGAAGTTGCAAAACACTTCTGATCTTCCCTAGGGAGGGCGCAGGCGCCGTCTCGAGAACCTAAGACGTAAATTGAACCACTCCAACGACCTTTGGAGACAAATTTTCTTGCACAGCATGTCTTTACTCGGTGTGCCCCTCTACACTCTCGCAAGATACCACGGAATGGGCGCTGCCGTCAAAGTGCTGCGGAGCCTTGGCATCGCAGAAACCCTGAAGCAAGGTTCAGTTTCCTTCACGGACCTGAGTGACGTCCCGCTCCTCGAATTCAGTACTGACTCGGGACCTTCCAATATGAGGAACTTCTCATATTTCCTAGATAGCTCGGCAGCAATCATGGATAGGGCGAGCAAAGTGCCTAGAGGAGATTTCGTTTTCTGCTTAGGAGGGGAGTGTGGCTTGGCTTTGGGGACGTTAGCTGCGTTGAGATCGCGTTTCAGGGGTATGCCTGGGCTTTTGTGGTTGGATGCGCATGGCGACTTCAATACACCCGAAACTACGCGGTCCGGGTTCGTTGGAGGCATGCCGTTGGCTTTCGTGTGTGGGCGGGGGCCGAAGTTTCCACCGAGCATTGAGAACTTACGGCCTCTCGTTAAGGAAGAGAATGTAGTTCACTTTGGGAGCAGAGACCTAGACCCGCTCGAGGCTAAAGCCGTAGAATCCTCTTCAATCAAGCTGCATTCCGCTGTCTCACTGCACAAAGAAGGATTGGAAAGAACATTAGAGCGAGAGGCCGCGTACCTTGAAGACAGCGCTGATTGGATCATTTGTCACTTAGATGTTGATGTTATCGACCCGTCAATCATTCCAGCGGTCAGTTTTCCTACGAATGGCGGCCTGAGCCTGAATGAGGTAAACACCATTGTCAAGACTCTACTCAAAACGGGTAAGTTGAAAGTCTTCAACCTTGCAGCGTACGAGCCTACTCGAGACATTTCCTACTCCGCGGGCAGAACGATCGTTGGCTTAGTTTCAGAGATCTTCAAAGCGAAATGAGCCAATGCAGGCTGAGAAATATCATGCCGGCCAAGTCGTACGCTACGATTCGCAGCTCAACTCTCCAAACCTTCTTCACGCATGGCTAGAAGCAGCGCTAGAGAAGCGGACACTGCAAGAAAGTAGAGTGAAATGTCCGTTAGGAGAGGTGAGATTGAGGCCACGATACCTCCAACATATACAGCCACGATTGTTGCGGCATAGCAACTCGCAAAGACGACGCCTTTCCGACCCACTTGTCTGAGGGTTCGATTCATAGATTTCTCTAGGGCAACAACCGAAATTTCGTTCGAATACTTCAAAGTCCGTTTTGACGAGAGTGCCCCCTGCTCACAGACTAGTGTGAGATTCTCGACAGAATACAGGAGGATCACGAACGCGAACAAAAGCAAGAACAAGTACTGAGTTATGCTCTTCGAGAGTGCGTGAAGCAACAGAACCGACAGGAACATGAAGACGGTTGTCAGCGAGCTCAATCTCGCCCATCGCAAATCATTCGTGAGAACCGCACCCATCCCAAGAGCCAGTCCGGCAACCGCACCGACGGCCACGAAGGATATGGCCCACGAAGGAGACAATAGAACGACTGCTCCAGAAGCTGATATGAGCAACACTGAGGAAAAAACGCGGAAGGAGTTCCACCTGATCAGGTATGAGTTCAATTCGTTCTCCAAGTTTCCTTCCTCCGGAGGGCGGATTTGATCGAGATCTCGGGTGAGAGCTCAATCACTTTTGCGTATCTTGCGATATCGAGCAGTCTCAACCTACGCTCGATGGAGAGAACTCTCCGTGCGATCATCTCGACTTCAGGCATACCCCCGTAATCCCCACCCAATGCCGGCGCAAGGCACAGCAGGCTGTAACCCCTGGCCGCAACGTTCGCGATGATGTCAATGACTTCCTCTCCTATGAGAGGCGAAATGAAGACGATGATGGACCTCGAGGGGGCTACCGCAACGATGACCGACTGAACAGCGTACTCCATTGGAACAGTGGGACGCCCTGCTTTCGCGATCGCAAGGTTGTCGAGCAAACGGAGGAGCTGGCGTTTCCCAAACGCAGGGTCGACCCAAGTCCTTACGGCACCATAGACGGACAGCCCTACCCGGTTCCCTTGAAGAATCAGCTGCGAGCAAAGCGATGCCGCGAGGCTTACCTCAAATTCAACAGCATCATACTCGAAAAGCTTTGACAAAGCTCCCTCTGAACAGTCCAAGACAACCAGGACATCAGTGACCTGCTCGCCTTCAAATTCGCTCGTCACAAGTCGCGCCAATTTCGCGGAAGCTTTCCAGTTGATCCGCCGGAGTTCATCTCCTGGTGAGTAGAGCCTCAGTCCGAAGAACTCACTCCCTAACCCTATGTTTCTTGATGGAACCATTCCTGGCCATGGGCCAACTCTCTTAGCTCTTAATTCAATTGAACCTAGCTTCTCGAGGTTAGGGTAGATTCTCAGTTCACTTAATTCTGACAATTGGCCCCTGTACTCATGAAACCCCATAGCGTCGGACAATCGGAATGATAGCGGACCTAGAACATAGCTTCCCCTCAATGGAGCGCATATCCGGTAGCAGTATTCTACCGTCTCTCCTGGTTTCAGAGATACTGCAATTTGCTTTGTTCCCGCTTCCAAAACGAGTGGCGGCGGGACCGAGTCTTCTAAGTAGACCGTATCGTATTTCTTGTTCGATTTGTTCTTCACCTGTACTGTGACGTCAATGCTCTCCCCTCCAAAGGAGCGCGATGGATGCAGCTTTCTTGCAACACTCAATGGATCACGTTGGATTGTGCCTAAACCCGATGATACAAGAATGACGAATGCTAACGGGATCACGAAGATCGTGATTATGGGTTCTCTAAGTACTAGGGCCAGGCCTATGAACCCGTATGCCAAAAGCAGGTGTGCTAAGCCCTTCCCAGTGAGTGGCATTTTACCTTACCTTTATAGGTATTGTAGTTATATCAGGTCTTAGGGCTTCCGGGGCTAATTGAATGATCGATGAGATGTATGAGCTTTGGCTCAAGACTCTGAGACCGTCAACTAGAAAGTCGTATGGGGCTATACTTAGGCGATTATTCAAGCTAACCAACCTAACCCCACAGCAGGCTCTCAGTAGAGTGAAGGCTGAGGGCAGGAAGAACAGCGCTACTACGTATGTTCTGCTGCAAAACCAAGCCAGAGCCAACCTAACCGAACGAACCGCATACATCGGCATATTCGCCCTACGCCGATTCCTTTTCGACAACGGAGTAATGCTTCTACCGCCTACTAGATTGTCTACGCCTAGAAGAGTCAAGCCCAGTACGAATATGACCTGGGAGCAAGCCAACAGAATCTGTGACGCAGCCAGCAAACCCTACAACCTGATCCTAAAGCTAATGTTGCATTGCGGCTGGGGAATCGGAGAATTCCTCAAATTCAACTCGGAGGATACATGGAACACAATAAGGTCCTATGTTGCAAGGAATCCTCAAGCCGAATACTTCCGATTCAACTACTCAGGCCGCAAAACAAGCCAACAAGAATTCTACGCACTCGTGCCAATGTTCATGATTCAGGAAATCATGAGCACCATACCAGTGCCTATCAGAGCCACGCATGGATTCTCAGGCAACAAGAAAGGAAAGCTGACTAAAGCTGAGGGCATAATCATCGACACCTCACACTACGCCTCATCAACCAAGTACATCGAGCAAGCCTTCAAAACAGCTCTAAAACGTGCACCCATAGTCGTTCAGGGTACACCGTCAGTACACGAACTTAGGGACACGTTCAGAACTAGAGCAACATTCGTAGAATGCGCTGCGGAAGCAGTGGAATTCGCGATGGGTCACACAATAGACCCCCTTGGATACAACAAGGCATACTATGACGAAAAATGGGCATGGACAAACCTCAACAAAATCTACGGACCATCATCAGTCAACGAACAACAACTCAAATCAGTACAATTAGAAGCCGAACGAGTCAAACAAGAAAATGAACTACTCAAAACCACAATAATCGAAGCTTTGAGCGCTCAAAGAGAACAAACAGAAAAACGATACAATGAACTACTCAAGGTCAAAGTAAAACAACTCGGCGTAAGCGTTGAGGGCGATTTGCCCAACCGTCTAATGACCCCCGCCATGAAAGAACTACAAACCGAATACGACCGCCTAACCAAACAGCTCACTAACTTGGGTGCAATCAAGAAAGTTGACCGGGTTGCAACAACATAACCAATGGAGGATTAGTATTGACCGAGTTCACTTCGAGGGCTTTTGAGCTCCATAACTACCACCCCTCTCTGAGACAACCAGCAAAGCAGAAAACTGATTATTCCCAATCAACCTTACCCATCTATCTGAGATGAAAGAAGATTTGTCAGCCATTCACCCAAATGAGCCGAGAGCATTCCTTGAACAAGAAATGGCCAAATTACAGGCAGAACTACTCAATCAGAAAACCGAAAGACACACGACAGGTAACATAAGCAGTCGAACTGGCTTCGATCATGCAGACATTTTCTCTGGTAACTTAACGTCTTCGACTGCTGTGGATTGTTGTAACAAATCCTCTTTTCCACAACTACATACGCCCACACATGGCACTGAAAGGTAAAACACTTGCCGAAACTGGTCGAATGATTTTCAGATCGGCTCCACAAGTTGGGCAATACGAAAGGCCGGAGTCAACTTGAGCCCCACAGTTGTAGCAGAATCCCAACTGGTTACCTTCTCTTGACCTCGTCCTTTCTTAGAACCTTGCAATAGAAATGCATAGTGAGCCTATGCAGAAGGTGCATACGTTTTGCAGTTCTCACAATACCATCTCTGATACTGTGAGACCCATGACATCGGCCTGCCACAGTTTGTGCAATAGTAAGGGGATGCAGGTGTTGGAGGTGGAGGCAGCTTCTTCTCTTTTCTCACAAGAGCGATTATTCCGGCAACCAGAAGCAGTAGAGCCCCAACCCAAAGCCCCAATGCAACGAAGAGGCCCAGCAAACCACTGCCAACCATCATTATGCCTGCAGCCTTCGGGTGGCTTTTGACGAAAGCAACTCCCACTAGTCCGATAATCGACAGCACGGCTCCTGCGACTGCCCCTTCTGCCACAGCCATACCGGCTCGAAGACCGAATGCTCCAATCAAACCTCCAAGGAAAAAGAGACCTGGAGCAACGACAATTCCTAGAATCCCACCGATGAGGCCTATGATAAATTCGGCAGTTCTTTCAGCCAATCCCAAGGTCACCTGCTAGGGTCTTGCAATACGAACATGAATTCATCTCTGTCCTGCAATCTCGATTAGGCGCAAGAGTAAGCTCTGGGAAGTATGTCAAATGTGAAAGAATTACCAGCCACTGTCATAATTTCGACTCCATAACCAGTACCTTGCTTGAGGTTGACTGGAACCAAGACTTCTGTCCAGTGTCCTGCTACGAGAATCGTTTTCTCATTTGAGACAACTGTGCCGTTCAAGAGAATTTTATCGATAGTCACGTTATACGCTCCCTCATTCTTGATTTCCAAGCGTGCTTTCTCATCGACCATTTGACAGGACTCAAGGCTGAGTTTCTCGTACACCTGAACACTTTGGTCGATTCCTTTCACGTCGAGGAGAAAAGTTACGTCACAGTTTGCTGTGGAGCCCATACAAGTCGAATAGTATCTCACTTCAGTTGGGCTGGTGGTGGTCAGAATCATGAAAGTCAGTTCGCTGTCTATTTCTTCCTCAGGTTTGATGGAGTTCACGAGCGAGAAGGGGGTGTCTTTCGCTTCGTAAACGTAGCCTTTGTCCACAGTGACTTCCCATTTCGAGAAGATAGAGAATAGACTGGTCTCTCTATTTCCCATATTCCTGGCATGAATCGACAGCAAAAGGAATTTGTATCCCTGGTCTGCCCAAGTGTAATCGTATCCCAAAGTGAGTCTTGCTGAAGTGAAGGTAAACTGTACAGGCACTTCATCGCTCCCCATTTTCATATTGAATGGTTCACCTATTCGGATTAAACTGCCACTTTGAAGTTCTGTCGTTGTTTCAGCGGTCGTAGACGTACCAATATTCCGTGGCGTGCTAGATGCAGCCATTATGACCCCGATGAACAACACTACTATGACGATAACCAGAATGTTCCTCTTAGTATGGGAAGCCTTTCGAGCTGCACTCATGACAGGTGGTGGTACAGCTGCAGCGAGTGCTGTCCCACAGTACGTGCAGAACTTGGTTTCTGGGGGAAGTTCTTTCCCGCATTTCCAGCAGTGAGGCAAGTCCCACTACACCATCTGAACCTACCTTGTCACGGTCTTAAGATTTTGCTTTTGCCTGATGGCAAAGAGATAAGTCTGCAGAAGCCTCAATGAACCTATGCCATATTGTCCAAACTGTGGCAAACTCTCGCCGAATTCAAAACGTATCCACTCAAATGCTCTTGAGAAACGGGTTTTCAGGAAAGTACTCAGCAAAGGCATTGGTCTTCTCATCAAATTGTGCTAGGCTGAAGGTTCTGTATTCTCCTATATGGAGCAACGAGAAGATCACTTTTGACAGTCTCTTCAATTCCTCGGGAATCTCTTCCGTTGTAACAAGAAGAGCATACTTGGCATCGAAGAGCTCAGCGTACTTCTTGGTTTGATAGATATCATCGAGTTTCAATTTCTCCGCCTTGACTTCAACAACGACGAATCCCACTTCATATTGTTCCTTAATGAAGCCAGTAATGTCAGGTGCCGCATCTTTCAGAAAGAGGAAGATTATATCTCTATTAGAATTGACCTGAGACTTCAGTTTGTTGCTGAATGTTTTGTCAGCAGTAATTTCTAGATGTAACTCTTCAAACTTGGTCTTCAGTGTTTCAAAGAGCAAGGCCTTAACGGGCTCGTAGAGCCTGCGTTCTTTCTTGGTATCGTCTGTTCCCTTGGGCATACCACAACAGGTTACACGAGGGGCCATCTAACTCTTATGAGTTGAGAGGACATAGTGTTCTGAGGAAACATCAACGCTACTGTTGCTAACGTAGCCTTCTTCCTCCGTGGTTATCTTAAGATTCTCTTGGAATTTGTGCAACGGGACGAAGGGTTACAAGCGGGAAATTGCTTGTGTGAGGGAGATTGGAGCGAACACCGATTCGGTCTCAGCACCTAATGTTCCTGTTCAGCTTAAGACAGCCGCAACATTCTTGAAATGTGTTTTTGCGACGTTAGCAAGTATTTCTTTGGAAACAGTTTCGGGCTTAGCTCCTCTCAATTGCACACCGTATTTTCGCTCTAGGTCAGCAACTCGATGTTCGAATTCTTCCTTAGCAAGTATGCTCGCTACTGAGACTGGAATTTCTGTATCACCAGACGGAGTTTGGAAAACCTCTAAGTTGGAACTCTTATCGGATACATGAGCCGTGGTAAGGAGTCTCAGTTCGGTCTTCTCAACATCAAACTTGTCTATGAGTATCTTTATTCGACGTTCACCCAACTCAGCAAGGACTCCACGAATCGCAGAAGCGTGGGCCCATGCCAAGAGGTCGTTAAGCGATTTTCCTTCCATTTTGAACTCTTTGCATAATTGATTATATTTCTCCGGCATGAGGGTTAGCACATTCTTCGTAAATGATTCACGGGCTATTTCCTGTGCTAGCTTCATCAAGCGACTTCGTTCAATCTCCTTGCTGTCTCGAACTCCGAGTTCTCTCATGCGGGTGATTTGATTTGGCGTCATTGCGATGCAGGCAACAACTAAGGGTCCATACCATTCTCCCTTGCCAACCTCATCTGAACCAACCAGATAGTCGTAGGAAGCTTCCGCAGTCAGGATTTCTTTGAGAAGCTTGCGAGTATCACGAGCATTATTGTGAACAATTTTCCCGGATTTATACACAATAAGTTGGATGTCGCCATCAGAGACCCTCAGAGCTTCATGTTGACTCTTTGGCTCGACTTTCTTCAAATTGGAACGTAGGATTTGTTTCTTGAGTTTGTCGAGTTCTACATTTGAGAGCGCAATGGAAACCGGCACATCAAGTCCCTTGATATAGCATGTCCATAGAACGAACTCATTATTTTTCCATTGGATACCTTAAGAATCTCCTGAAAATTGCGTAGCTGAGTGAAGGGTTACACTCGGATAATCGCTTGGTTGAGGGAGATTGGAGCGAACACTCTAGTGCATTTGCTCAAGGCTAGCGTGTTAGGAGGCTTCTGAAGTAGGGGTGCATGTGTTTGTTCTTGTGTGTGCTGAAGTTAGCGAGGTTGAGGTGGGCTTGGGGGAATTGTTCGGTTAGGTCGGAGTAGGTCCACCCTGAAATTAGCATGGTATCGATTTTCTCGCATGTTTCCGGTTCGAGTTTGCCTATCTTGCATTTTCGTGGGCATCGACTGTAGGCTCTTCCTGATTTTATGTTTTCATTTTCGGGCTTGGTCCACGTGTACTTTCCACACTCAAGACAGATAAGAAGCCGGTTGTGTTGAAACGAAGAAAGATAGTTCTCTATGTGATTGCAGTGTGCGCATGCAATAGTTACCATTGTGGATTCGCCCTTCGACGGTGATTTCGGGAATTGTTGTTGAATCTTGATTTCGTTCAGTTTTCTCTCTCCTGCATTAGTATATCACATCCACAATAGAATATGATGAAAAGTACGCTCTTATCGATTTCAGAGGGTTTGTGAGAACTGGAAAACCATCAGCGGATTCGAGGTTACTTCCGGAAAAGAAGATAGTGCGGTTGAACCCTTCCTTCGTACTGGAAACGGGTTTTCAGAAAGTAAGATAAGTGAATCTTGGTGACAATGTTATGGAGTTAGGCGGTACAGAATAATGCCGAAAATAACGCCGGAAAAGGATAACGAAGCTCTGTACAAAAGGCTTGTAATCATCTCCAAACTTCTGGCTATGAGTTTGGTAAAAGATATCAAATCTCAACAAGAAAGAGTGAAGCTTCTCGATGAGGCAGGACTGAGCCCGTATGAGATAGGAGATCTGCTCGAGATTAAACCCGTGACGGTTAGTGTGACTCTGTTCAACATTAGAAAGAAAGCGAAGATGAAAAAAGGTAAATAAGCTGCCCTTTGAGGCTTTTCTTGATTGCCTCGGCCACAACCGACTCCTGTTGACAATCCGATAGTTGTTTTTGTAAGTTCGAGTCAAAGAGAATTCCAGCAACTTCGAGATTATCTTAAGCTAATTCTTGAAGAAGACGACTTTCTGCGTAGGGGAATGGTCAAGGTCGAACTTGCTGAAAGGCGGAGTGGTGAGCGCATCCGAGGAGATATTTCTCAGGCCCTAAGCAACTCATCTATTTACGTTGGGATTTTTGGAAACAGATACTCTCCAATTACGATTGCGGAATATTTCGAAGCACGGCGCTGCGGATTGCCTCTAGTAATTTTCGATATGGTCAAGACAGGAAGTCGAGACAGGCGTGTTAGGGTATTTCTCTCCGATCAAGTTAAGGAGAAGGATGATTGCCGCTTGACTGAAATACGTTTCAGACCATCTAAGAGCGAGTCGGTAGCGTGGTTGATTTGTCAGAGAGTGGCTAATACGATTGCTAATCTTGTCCGGGAGGATGTTGAGGTGAGGAAGAAAGTCCACCCACAGTAGAATAAGGGATTTCGGGGATGTGATGAGAAATATGTCGGGACTTAGAAAGTGAGATAAGAGACGACCTAGGTTCGGTACTCTGAGTGTGTCTTGCCAAAGACTGCTGAAAAGGAACGAGATGCGATAACAAAACGACTTGATGCAATCATAAGGCTTCTGATGGAAGACCAGATTAGCCTTGGCAAAGCGACAAAAGGAAAGTTGTTGTTGCTATTGAAGTCCAGTGGGCTCTCCACGGGAGATATCGCATTGATTGAAGGAAGAGCTTCTAAGGACGTAGCTAGTACGATGCGCAAGGCCAGGAGTGGAAGATAGACCGATGAGTGAAAAAGAATTGAGAGAATTGATGGATATCAAGAAGCTCCTTATACTGAATCTTCTCCGGCTTGACGTACCTGCGGAATCGATAGCCGAACTACTAGGCATGGATAAGGGAAACTTCAGTCGGGAATTCCCTGTGAGAAAACTCCTGAAACCAAAGAAATGAGCTTTCGACTGTAAGAAAAGGCTGGGAATCTAGCAACGGGACTCGATGCGGATACTTGGGCACGAAGAAAGGTCGAGGAAAGTATCAAGGAATACGCATTAGGCGTATGGGAAAGGGCTAATCTGGAATGGGTAATTGGTGAAGTACATTTCGCTATCGATAAGATGCACGTTCCTGCGAATGAGATTCTAGTTATGCTTTCTAAGATTGAGAGTTCTGCAAGTGATGAGGGAAGGACACGGCTTAGCGAGCTGCGTTCCCGTTTGAAGCTCTAGGCCTCTAGGTGTTACTCAGGTAACTAGGTATTATCTGAAGAGGGTGGATTCTGATTATTTTGCTGAAGTATGAATAGCCGAGTCGATATCGCTATCGTCGATTTTGCAACTAACACGATGTTCTAGAAGAATATGGGAGGCATGCGAGGCTTACTGTTCCTCAGCCGTAGGACCATGGATATCGACAGCAATTGAATCAATAACTGCGTAGCGTGGATTGCGTCAAGAGTTAGAGATATCGTGGCTAGCTCTTCCGCACGTGCGGCGTTCGCTGCATTATAGTATAGCGGTGGGCTCAATGAGTCTGCTATGACGTAGTTGTCCGAGACTGATATATTTGTGGAGTTAAGGCCGTTTGGGAGGGTGATGACCGTCTCGGTCGACGGTGGAGTTGGACTTGGGACAATCAGCGGTGTTGGAGCGGTCGCAAGGAAGCGGTAACTCATATTTTGATAGTATAGTTCTCCCGCTTTTAGGCCAACAGTAGTAGTAGCGAGTAGAAGTAGGAACACAATTTCCCTTTTCCGCCTCAAGAGAGAACGCCTTTAGGAATCCGATGATGTCAGTCGTATTTATGGTGTACCCTTAATGGAACAATACTGTTCAGGATATCTTTTAGTTGTAAGGTGTCAGGATTTCGAGTGTTCTGGAATGGCACTCAGGAGTCTTGTTTTGGGATTCGTCCGGAGCCTATGTTCGTCATCTGAGCTTAAGGAATGTTGAAATTCCTGCCAATGTCCGAAGCGGGTTACTTGACTCTAGCCCTCTCTGTGCAGGAGATTCGAGCGAACACGTAAGTATTGAAACTTGGGGAGATGACTCTCTTAAGATCAATAGACCGATATTCCTCATCGCATACTGGAATACCTACACATTTAGAACCATGCACATAGAGACCGTGAAGACCTTGATGACAAAGCTTCAAGGGAGGAAGCATAATCGGCAGAAGCAATTAGCCCTTGAGATCCCAACATGGTACGCATTGCTATGGCTTATCGCCCCTTATTTTGTGGAGAAGGATGGTCTAATTCGATTCGATACTTCCCGCCAGAGAACTATTGCGTGCTGGCAATGGGGAGTAACGTTAACATGGTTTAGAAAAAATAATGAAAAGGTAAACTACGGAACTCATACTCCGGATTTCGTCATCAAACAGGTTGACAAGCCTCTATTGGCTATTGAATGTAAGAATGTCAACCATAGATTCAAAATTTACCCTGACTGGCTCACGAACGAAGTAGTATCCAGGTTCGAAAACTATCACCAGTGTAGGAAATTGGCAATCTTCAGCTTCTTTGTTCCAGCTTACAATTATGAAACCACAATTCACAGAGCATTGATGCAAAAACGGATTCAGATAATCGAACTTGATGAACAGCCATTAAGTCACAAGATAGCTGATATCGGCTTTGCAACGATCCCTCTTAGAACCTATCTCTCTCCACACGTGACGAAAGTAATGGAGAAGCTCAAGCCTACTCCCATGGCGCCACTGGAATCGTTTTCCCTCAAGTAGGCCCCCTCAGCCTTGAATGTTGGTTGGGCACTCTCTAATTATTACTCTGGCTGGGTTTAGTGTTCGCTTCCCTATCTATTTTTTCCGATTCGCGTGATTAAAATGAGATCAATCAGAGGTGTCCGTAATTGTCAGCTATTTTAATAGTACTTTAGCGAGCTTTAGGCTATTTTAATAGTACTTGGGAATCGATTTAGTTCAGTTTTCTCTCTCCTCTGCATTGGTATATCACATCCTCAATAGTATATGGAAAAACAGGTTTAGAGAATTAGCCGTTCTAGGGGGTTCTGGCTTGAATGTTAGGAACATTGGAAATGGCCTTCTGCGTATGCTGTTCTACCATGGTAATCGCTAGCCAGTAGAGCTTGCCGTCTATTGAAAGGTTACGTCGCTTTGTATAGAAGCCAGTGCTACCCGTCTTAAATTGGGTTGGTCGTAGTGGTATTGGAATTCCTTCTATGGCGATTTCGGGGACTTTGATTATTTTCATTTTTCTTATCCCTCCTCTCATTTGTGTATCGTGTCCTCAATAACATATATTGAAAAGTGGTGTCTTATCGATTTCAGAAGGTTTGCGAGAACTGAAAATTTCGCAGTGGAACGCCACATAATGAAGCGGTGTACCTTGTTGCTACGTTCTTAGCCCGAACATCCACTTTTTGCTTTACTCTTTCGAATCTATAGAACAATGGGAATTCACTGCACTGTCGGTAGAGGCTTACACGGTGTTCAACTCGTGTCGGAGTAGTTTGGAGCGAACAGTGCAGTAGTTAGCGTTGAGGAAGTCTTTCCCCATAACCTTTAGACAATCTTAAGAAAAGCAGGGAAGACGTGAAAGCGTCGGTATGGTATCGTTTTTCCCGAGTAACCAACCCATAGCTATAACAGCTATACTTGGCTAATTCACGCTTGCAACCAAGCTTTATCCTTTAGCATCTTTGACTTCTAAAGGATGAGTTAAAGAATGATTTTACCCGTGCAAGCGTGACTTAGGTTGAAAATTACCCGTGACGCCATCCTATAGCTATAATTGAGTTATAGGATGCAGCTATAGGTCAAGCTACACGAAACGAATCCTCAGAGTCGGGTTCGACAGATACATGCTTGCGTAAGTTTTCCTCACCTCTCAGAGTCGAATGTGTTCTTCTGTCATAGCTTATTGTCGAACAGTAGTCTTGCAGAAGACTATGCGATGTTTGAAGTGTGGTCGTGAAGCATTCCTGCTGAGTACCGCTCAGCAATGGCGAAGAGAGAATTGGATCGTCACAGAGAAGTACTATTGTTCGTCATGTGGAACAACGTACATCTCAGAGAACGATAAGATCTGGCAGATTGCCTTGCCAAGTTATTCGGTATTGGATAAGGAAACAGACTCGTAACAATACCATCTCTTCTCATTTTTGCGGAAACACCCAGGAATTGCATTGGCTTACCGCAAACTCTACACATGTGTGGGTAGGCTGGTGCGCACACACACACGAAAAACGACGCCGGTTGGAAGGGAAAGTTGACTGTTAGATATTTTTCGGATTCCTGGTTCTCCTTTTGATTAGCCCGTAAGCGAATATCATGAAAATGGCGAGTAGCAGCAGGCCTAATGGATATTCAGGAAGGAAAATTGGTTGGGTTTATGTGTTTAGTTCTTTGAGTCCCAAAGCGTTGCTCTTGGGCAGTCGCGGTAGCCGCCTGGAACTCGGACCGAATGAACGATCACTGTCGTGAGGGCTGGCCCACCGGGGTCAGTAACCGTGCCGCTGGCTGATGCGGTGAAGGTTAACGTGATAATGGTTCGAGTGGAATCAAGCGATGCTGATGGATACTGAGTCCACACACCAGACTGAAACTTCCAATACGAGAAAGACCCCGCGGGAAGCGCGCTGGGCAACGTTATCGTTACCGTAACAGTTCCCCCAGCTCGGAGGCCTGAGATTGTGAAGGAGAATAAACCATCAGGAAACGTTAACCCCGCAGGAGGAGCAGGCGAAACACTCGACACAGCTGTTGACGTCAAGCTTGTGAACGCACCAAGATCGCTGCTGAATGAGGCGGTACCTGAGACGCTGCTACCAGAAGCAGTCGGCACCTGAGTCGGACACGGAGACTCAGTCACAACCGTCCCAGGAACCAAAGCGATACCCCCAACAACCACCGCCCCACACTTCTCAACGAAGACGCCACTATTTGTAAGTTCGACCCCTGTGAAGTCGAGGGAGTTGACGTTCACGAAAGTCCCCCCAGCATCAATGTGAATTGAAGTGGGGCTTGCGTCTACGAGAGATGCGTTGTTTACGACGTTGCCCGCGATGTTGAGCACACCATAAATGTCAGCTCTCGGAAGAACAGCTGCTGGTGTGAAGCCTGCCACCCCTATTAGCCCACCTCCAATGATACCGGGTAAGGTCGGTGCTGGCGTGTGAGATTTGATTGTCAAGGTACATGTTGAGCTGCATGTAAGAGCCGTGCTAGGGCCGACGAGAATGCTGTGTACTGTCTGAACGCTGCTTATCGTAACTGTGTAACCGGCTAAATTAGGATAAATTAGGTACACATCGTCCGAAGCGGTAGGTAGCCGTCCTGCTGGAGGGAATCCAATTTCGGGGAGAATCCAATTCGCGACTGTTTCCCAACTGCCGCCTGAAGGATTGCCCCAGCAAATCGTTGCAGGTGCCTGACAGGGATTGGGTGGCACTGCCTGCACCTTGGGTGCTATGGCTAGAGGAACTAGTAACATGCTGAGAACCATCAGAGCCGCCAGGAAATATTGACGGCTCATAGCCATGAACTCAATCAGCCAATCGGCTTCAGCAATTAATAACACTACCTCGCCCAGCTAATCCAGTTAGGACTAGGCTGGATCAGGTGCATTTGCAGTCTGTGCGGAGCCTGATACTGCGCCTCCTGCTCTCATTGTTTCGTTATCTTTCGCTTCGTCTGTGTGGTACATATGGTGCGCACACACACACGAAAACGGAACCGTTGTTCACGAAAGTAGCACGATGCATGGTGATGGCAAGATATCGATTATAAGGGCAGTCAGCACAGTGGACATTCAATAGCTGATTACTGTGACTGAAGGGTTGTCTTTGAGTAGAATGCCCAAGTATGCTTTTCTTGATTTTGTGAGAGGAATTCAACCAGTCAGGGAACACAAGGGGTGGGGCATCTTTCGATTCAAGCGGGCCTATCATGCAGCTGAAGGATGGATCGACTTGTATGTTGGTTACAAACCCGAACGCGTGTTGATTGAGGGACTCGGTCTTCAGTCCGTGCTTTCAGATATTGACGAAGCTGAACAAGCATAGCGGTTGGTCTCGGCTCTTAGCGAGCATTGCATTAGCTTTCGTGTGTGTGGTCTACTGGTGCGCACCCCCTCCCACAAAACTGCAAAGTAAAAGTAATCGATATTCCGTATGTAATATCACGGCGAGATACTGCAAGTTCCCGGACCAAGACAGAGCGACTATTGAGTACAGCTCTAGGGAATGGGCCGTTCTAGGGTTCTGAAAAATAACTCAGATAGCTATAAAGGTAAAGTAAAATTGTCATTTTACCTTACCTTTCTGCATGGCCTCGCAAGTAGTAGCAACTCGTCTCGGAACATTGTCGTTGGAGTCATTCTTTCTTTCTCGTCTGTGGGGTGTCGAGTTCCTCTGCCTGCAATTCTTTGAAGCGTGTTTCCACGAATTGACCTACCTTTTGCTGGCCATATTCCTTCATTTCGCTTTGTTTTTTCAGGTGCTGTTCGACTGTTCGAAGCAGTTCGTCCATGTTGATTGGTTTGACCAGATAGCCGTGGGCGCCCTTGTTTACTGCGTCTATGGCATTCTGTAATGCGGGGTATCCTGTGAGGATTATCTTGATCATCTCTGGGGTTGTTTCCTTCATGGCGGTGAGAAGTTTTGTGCCTTCCATGTCTGGTAGGCGAATGTCTACGAGCGCGAGGTTGTAGAAGTTGTTTTGGGATTTCTCAATGGCTTCCTTGCCATTGCTCGCCGTGTCCACTAAGTAGTCTTCACTCTTTAACGCTTCAGCGATGACTTTGCGTGTTCCTTCATCGTCGTCTATGACGAGTATTCTGCCTTTTTCGGCTTCACTCATAATGGTTCACCTCCCGTCTGGACGTGTTGGATTGGGAGTTTCAGTGTGAAGGTTGTTCCCTTTCCAACGGTGCTCTCAACGGATATAGTGCCACCATGGGCTTCTATAATGCGTCTGCAGATTGGCAGTCCCAGCCCTATTCCCTTTGCCTTGGTCGTGTGTAGTGGTGTCCAAATTTTCTCCAGCATGTCTTGGGGAATTCCAAAGCCTGTGTCGCGGACGGATATCGACGCCTCTTGTTGTGTATTCATGCTGGAGATCGACAATTTTCCGCCTTCCGGCATTGCGTCGATAGCGTTCTGAATAAGGTTTGTAAGTACACGTTTGATCTTGGGTTCATCTGCGAGAATCTCTGGTGCATCAGCTGTCGTGTCCTCTATTGTGATGTTGTTTGGAATCTTAATATCGGTAAGCGTCTGTCTTACGAGCGATTTTGGTGTGGTTGGCAGTGGTTGGAGTTGCATTTCTCTTGAGAACTCCAACAGGTCGTTGATGATTCCATTTGCGTATTGAACTCCGTTGTCTATGACTGCCAGCATCTCTTTCGTGGAGGGGTCGGGTGCGTTTCGGAGATGTCTTCTTATGTTGTAGGCGGCTCCGGCTATTCCTTGCAGCGGGTTGCGAAGGTCGTGTCCAACCATCGCAGCAGTCTCACCGATACTTGCCAGTCGTTGAGATTCAGCGAGCTGCGCCTCCAGTTTCTTACGTTCGGTGATGTCAATGAAGCTTTCAAGTAGATGCTCCTGCCCACCCAGAACGATGCGACGAACGCTTTTCATAACGGGGGTCGTCTTCCCGTTAACCCGGAGGAACACTCTTTCCGCATGGTCGATAGTTTGTCCGAGGTCTGTAATCGGGCAGCGTCCTTCCTCAGCCGGACACACGTACTTATAACATCTTGAGCCGACAATTTGCTCTATCGGAGCGCCAGCCATCTCAATGGCGGTAGTATTGGCGTCAACGATCACATGTGTTTTCGGATCTATTATCATGATGCCGGTCCTCACTGAATCGAACATGGTCCTTAGCCTCTTTTCGCTCTCCCCCAACTTCTCCTCGCTTTCCCGCAGTTTCTTGGTTCTCTCATCCACCAACTCCTCCAAGTGCAGCGAGTACTGCTTCAGTTCCTCTTCCAACCGTTTACGTTCAGTGACGTCGCGGAGTATTCCTTCATGGTAAATGACGTTTCCCTGTTCGTCGTGAACGTAACGACCATGGTCTTCGACCCAGACCTCGGATCCATCCTTTCGACGCATCCGGTATACTTCCACTTCTTCCTGACCTGTATCCAGAACATGGCTTCCACGTTCTTCGAGTGAGAAATACAGTTCCTTCTTGATGTCCGTAATGTCCAACATTTCCTGCTTGCTCGAATACCCGAACATCTTCACAAAAGCAGGACTAACGTCGACAAATCGACCCTCGTGCGTGCTACGGTACATTCCATCCAGCATCCGATCGAAGAGAGACTGGTAGCGTTCTACCGATCGACGAAGTTTCTCTTCCGCCCTCTTGCGTTCGGTGATGTCGACTCCCATGACAAGAAAACTCCGTTGCCCTTCTTCTTCGAGTACAAGTTGTTTTGGTGGAAACAATAGGGTGCGGGTCGAGCCGTCCTTGCTTCGGAACACCACCTCAAACTCTGAGGCTGCTCCGTCAATCAATGCGGCCCGTATTTGTGCAGCTGCTTTTTTCCTCTGGTCTGGGACAACGAAGTCCAACACATTCTTGCCGACGATCTCATCCCTTAAGGCGCCCGACATTTCGAGAAGCGCGTTGTTGGCATCTATTACTTTTCCGTCTGCGCCGAGCATCAACATGGCCGCTGAGCCGTCTTCACAAAGATACTTGTATTTCCGCTCAGGATTCAACAGCAGCGGTCGCGACTTAATCGACCTGCCCTTGGTTAGATTTCTTTTCGTCATTTTTCTCGTCTTTTTCGCAATCAACACATGTACCCGGCTACTTGGATGATGAGTTCTGCAGCTTCATCTTCGCCTCGTCAACATATTCGAGCAAAGTGCGACTCGGATTGCCTGTGAACTCGAGCCCCAATTTGAGGTAAAATTCTCTGGCGACAGCCTTGGTTATGGTCTGAGCACTGGTGCCAAAAATCTTCTCTAGAGCAGTGAATAGGGTGTCAAGTCTGTAAGGGACCTCATCCCTCGAAATGGAGTAAATTGTTTGTAGATGGGCATATAGCGCATCAACCACCGCTCGACTAAGTAGATCAGTCATGGTCTCGTCTATGGATTCGACCAAGACATCGTTGAACTCTCTGCCGAGTTGTGATTGTCGCAATTCAATCAGCGGATCTTGAAGGCCTCTATGCATCAGCGCCTGAGAGGTTTATTCCTCGATCTTCACCGTGCCTCGCTTTACCAGAATCCTATCGTGGTCTTTGATGAACACTATTAGGTCGCCGTTGTTGGCCCTGAGGAATTCTCTTACAAATTTCGGCAGCGTCAATTGATATTTTCCTGTAATAGTAGACTTGCCCACAACTTCCATGGAATCACGCCTACATGGAAACATGGAATACGTGGTCTTAGGCAGTCTGTTACTGGCAACAGGGCCGTTTGGTAACAACCCAAGCAAACGTGGAAAAGCCTTCGAAAACGGCTCAAAATGAGCTTAGTAACCCTTGCTTCATGACTTCGTAGAGTGCTTCATCAATCAATTTCGACAGGTCGAACTTCCAGAGTTCTTTCTCAGTGAAGCCTGTTACGGCCATGAGCTCTCTCTTGAAGGCCTCATGCATCTTCTCTTCCCTTACCTCTGACTTGATGGTTAGCAGGCAATCTTGAGAAACTGTCTAGAAATCAGCAGTTTTCCGAAGCAGGTTACAGTGTCGTTGTGGTAGTGTGCTGGAGATTCGAGCGAACTTATTCAAAAAAAGTTAGGGAGAAGTAGCGTTCACTTCTCTTTCCGGGAACCGAGACCCGTTTAATCTTCAAACCTTGGTCCAAGTTGCTCAGAAATGCTCAAAAATAACTTAGATACCTATAAAGTTATAGTAAAAGTGGCATCAGTCCACCCTAGGAACTGGGGTCCTTCTCAAAATCTCGGTTACAATTGCGTTTGCATCGAACCCTCGAACCCATGAAGCCGCCTTAGGGATAATTCGGTGAGCTAACGCCTCAACAGATATTGATTTCACATCATCGGGAAGAACATAGTCTCGTCCGTAAAACGCGGCATTTGCCCTCGCCAGCTTGAGCAGAGCAAGGGATCCCCTCGGACTGGCGCCCACCTCAACTTGAGAGTGGGTTCTTGTCTCACGTACAATCTCCGTGATATAGGAAAGCACATCATCTTCAACATGAATCTCTTCCACCGCGTGTTGCATTTCGACAACAGTTGCTGGATTTACGACGACGCCAACATTGAAGTCGTCCCGCTTGCGTTCGATGCGTCTTTTGAGTATTTCAAGCTCGTCTCGGCTCTCCGGATACCCGACTCCGAGCTTCATTATGAACCGGTCAAGTTGAGCTTCGGGCAGCTGGTAAACGCCCTCAAACTCAATCGGGTTCTGCGTGGCTAGAACGATGAATGGGTCTTCGAGTCTATGCGTTTTACCGTCAAGGGTGGTTTGACGTTCCTCCATTGCTTCAAGCAGTGCGGCCTGCGTCTTGGGAGGACTTCTGTTTATCTCATCAGCCAGCAGGATGTTTGTGAAAATCGGCCCCTTTCTGAGTTCAAAGTCACCCGTCTTCTGGTTATAGATGTAGATGCCAGTAATGTCGGCTGGGAGTAAGTCCGGTGTGAATTGGACCCTAAGAAACTTGCACCCAGTTGCGGCGGCGAGACTCCTAGCGATCATAGTCTTCGCCAGGCCCGGATAGTCCTCGATGAGTAAATGTGAGTTCGCAAGAACGCCGAGCAGGATTTTCCTAAGAACCTCTTCTTTCCCTACAATGACCTTGCCCAGTTCACTTTGAATTTGCTTACACTTTTGGGAAACAGCTTCGGTGTTCACACTAGCGACCTCTCAATTTTGGTGAGCGTGATGTCCAGTTCGCTCGTCGACGCATTTCTCAGAACGGGTTCGGTACCGCGAATCATCCCAATCACATCACTCCTGACAAGTTGCGCGAGGGTGTTGGGCTGCTCGTTTGCCATACGGATCAAGTCATCTTCGGGGAGGTTTGTCTTGATGGCTGCGAAGCGTATTGCCATTGACCTTAACCTTTCTTCTAAGACCTGAACCGTTCGTGATTCATGTGAGAGCACACCGTATACTACTCTTTCTAAGTTTAGAAGCTCGTCATCACGCCGTGTTGAGAGTGTGGTTTTTCCAGGGCTTTTTCTACTGATGAGCTTTGCCAAATCGCTAAGAATGAACGTTGAAAGGAGAAGGAAAGCGGCGCCAAGGGCTACACGGAAGAGAAGCTCGATTTGGCCCAGAAAAGCATCCACGAACACGACCACGATCGAAAAGAAAATCGAAACCACAAGAATACTCTTTGTTGACTCCTTCACGGCATTTCAACATCCATAACAAGGGCTCGACTGAGAGAACTCAATTCAGTAACCGCCAAAGTCCGTTTATCATCGTCTATGGTATGATCACTGTATCGTGCTTCTTCAAAAAGCAATGTTAGCCCGTCCACTGACTCCTCGCCAAGTCTAAGTTTCCCGGATATGCTAGCTGAAAATTCACGTGCTGTTTGCGCAGAACCGATTTTGAAGCCATTATCTGAGAGCATCTTGCACATCTGTTTGTAGCATTTGACAATTACCTCGTGGTACTTCTCGTTGGAATCCATTTCGGTCATCGCTTCCTGGATAAACCCAAGAACTTCTTTGCGGAGTTCCACTGGATTTTCAATCGGTCCTTTCTCGTGAGATTCTCTGTATGCGCTTCGAAAACCAAGAAAGAGTAGCACAAAGGAAGCTATGGAAATGGCACCGAACATTAAGATCGTATAGTAGTATGCAATGATCGTTGTTGGTGAGGCAATTGGCACGGATTGCGTTTGATTTGTTTTTGGTTTCCAGTTGGTGATTTGAGTGAGGAAAGCACTACTCTGCTGGAGCGCGTCGGTGATATTCTTGATAAGTCCCGAGCGAATGAGCGCATATGCGATCACGAGTACGACCGCCCAGCCAATAACTACGGCATGAAGGCTGATCTGAGTTCCTTCTTTCTTCGGGCGTGTCAAGAAAAATGCGGCAAGGATATCGATTATGGCCCTGCTGTTGATCAAGACAATAATCAGGTACCATGTTAAGAGAGTTGGAATTATGATCGGAGCCATAGCCCCTAGTAAGGGTGGACCTGGCGTGGCCCATGACACAGACCCTGTCAGAACGAGGACCAGAGCGAACAGAACGAGAACAGAAACATTCGGTTTGAGGCGCATGATCATCCCCCTCTTGTCTTACGCGGTGAAATCTTGGATACCTGTTTCCATATGTCAGCATTGACTGCCATTGAATCCTTTTCACCTTGCAAGACGTTCCAACCATACTTCCCGGCTAGGAGCAGATAGGCTCGCCGCACGGATGTAAGATACTTCAGATTTTCCTCATGAACATCGCGACAACGTTCCTTCCTGCTGAACGAAATCCCCGGCGACACATCGAGAAGAAATACTGAGTCCGGTTTGGGCAAGCCCTTCTCTAACGAAATGAGCCATTCCAACGGGAGCCCGTGCGCCATTCCGTATGCTAGGTTCGAAGCAGTGTACCGATTGATGATGACGTAGCGTCCTCGCTGAATCCCGGCTCTGATATTGGAGGCTCTTTCATACTTGTTTGCGGCATACAGCAGGTGAACTGCATGATAATCAAGCCGCTTGCTCCCCGCCAAATATGCTTTCAGTAACCGACCCACGGGGGTTGTGTAGTCAGGAAAACTCATGATGGTTGCTGAGTAGCCCTCGAGCCGAAGCCGTTTCGCGAGAAGTCGTGTCTGAGTCTTTTTGCCGGACTGATCAATCCCTTCGATTGAGATGAGCGTGCCCCGGGTGCCTGCCAATTTTCCTGCGTCCGCAGTCACACTAAGTAAAGCTGAACATTAAAACTGAGGGTTCCGACTCGGATCAAGCCAGTTCAAGTACTATATACGAGAATCAAGCCTACAACTCCTTGAGGGATTTTGGTCAAGGCCAAGTTTGATTACACAGGTATTGGCGTGAGAAACCTTGATGCCTCCATCAACTTCTACATAGAGAAGCTAGGCATGCAACTCATGAACAGATGCGATATCAAAGAGACAAAAGGTGAAATTGCCGAGCTGAAGACGCCAGAGGGAAACCAGAAGCTCGAACTAAACTGGTACGCAGATCGGAAAGACTACAAGAATGGCGATGAGGTTGACCATCTGGCGTTTACAGTAGAGGACGTTGATGCTGCCCTAGCCGAGCTAAAGAGCCAAGGTGTTGAGGTAGCCATGGAACCGTTCAATGAGGGCTCCGGCCGCTTAGCGTTCATCAAAGACCCAGACGGCATTTGGATTGAGTTAGAGGGACCCAAGAAACCATAACCTGTTCCACTTAGAACGTTCTTGAAACTAGAAACTCAGCTATCGTACCAAGTTCGCTTCTTGCATCGGATTGTGGCAGCGTCTTCAAAGCATTCATGGCGTTGGCCAAATACGAACCGGCTTGGGTTTTGGCGTAGGTGATAGACCCGTATTTTCCGTACAACCCTACCGCTTTCTTTGTTTCTGCTCTGGTAATCTTCTTCTTTCCGAGCAGCCGCCTGAAGATCTTCTGATCTGACAAACTCGCAGTCTGAAGGAGGTGCGCTGCCATTATGGTTTTCTTTCCTTCCCTGATGTCTCCTCCAATCTCCTTCCCGTAATCCTTCACATCCCCTGCGACGTTTAGAATATCGTCGACAACTTGGAAGGCAATACCTACGGTTTCTCCAAAATCCGCCAACGCATTCACTTGCTCTTGGGGTGCTCCACCAGCAATAGCTCCTGCCTCTGTTGACAATCGAGTTAACGCTCCAGTTTTGCACTTTAGGAGGCGAATCACCTCGTCCTCAGTGAACTCCTTCCTCTTCCACATATTGAACTCGAAAGCTTGTCCCCAAGTGATTTCGTACGCGCGCTCTGCGACGTGCTGAACAAGTTGGTGGCAGCGGTCTTGCGGAATCTTACTTGAGTTGGCGATCTCGAATACTTTTATGAGCATCGCGTCACCTGCATTAATCGCCGCGGGTATCCCGTAGATTCTGTGTATGCAGGGCTTTCCGCGGCGTAGCTGGCTTCGGTCCTCTATGTCATCATGAACGAGTGTCATGTTGTGAAGCAGCTCAACAGATGCCGCAGCTCCCAACGCATCCTCTTTGCGGCCACCGACGGACTCACACGCCAGAAATGTGAGCGCAGGTCGGATGCGTTTTCCACCTCGGTCCAAGAGATCCCAAACGGATGCGTAGAATTCCTTGGGCTCACCTGTGCGGGGTAGATGTCTTTCCAGTTCGGCTTCGACTTCGCCTTTGTACTTCTCGAGGATTTCCAGCGCAGATTTCATGTTTCTCCAGAATGTCGGTTGTGCTTCTTCAAGTCTGCTGAAGATGGGTAAACCTGTTTGGGAAAATCGTGATATGCTTTGGCTTATCCTGGTTCCGATTTGGAGAGGCAGTAAGATTCTCAGTCTGGAGCGTGGTGATGAATTGCTATATATGACGTACGGAATGTTTTGCGACGCCAAACCCAACCGCGCCCAACAAGACGGAAAGTGCAACGGATGCCCATTGCGAGTTTCATCATAACATTCAGGGAGGCGCTAGAAGCAGCTCTCATCTTAGGTATCGTGGCCGCCTACCTTAAGAAAACAGGACGTACCGACGCGAACCGATACTTATACCTCGGAACAGCATCCGCAATCGGAGCTGCGTCGCGTTCGCTCTCGCGCTTCAAGCAATCTACGGTGGGCTAATTGGAGTCTATGAGAGCCTCTTCGGAGGATTGACAGCCCTTGCCGTCGTAGGTTTCCTCACCTACATGATATTCTGGATGTCCAAAAATGCCAAGAACATGAAAGGCGACCTTGAACGCAAGATTTGATTGGCTTTAACAAACGGCCAACTCCTCGGCGTTGCAGCCATAGCCTTCATCGCCGTCTTCCGAGAGGGAATAGAAACAGTCCTTCTCCTAACGGCTGTATTCTTCGTCTACCGTCCGGGCACGACCATCGGCATCTTGGTCGGGCTGATCGCAGTAGCCGCGGTCTTTGGAGTTGTAATGAAGAGTTCGTATAGGTTGAACCTTCACAGCTTCCTCAAGTACACAAGCATGATCCTGCTCGTGTTCGCGGCAGGCCTAGTCAGCTTCGCTGCTCATGAACTAGCCGAAACCTCAGAAGCTCTGGGAGTTAACATGGGGATTCTGGGCCAACAGGCTTTCAACTTTCAGGTGGCAACATCAAGCATGTTCAACGAAGAAGGCTCATTGGGTTCAGTGCTCTCTACTCTCTTCGGGTACACACTAAGCCCTGAATGGATCAGGTTAGCTGTCTTCCTAGGTTACTGGCTGGTTATCGGTGGATACCTAGCGTTCACGTACCGAGACTTTGCCCATCACGCCATAACGGCCACCTAAACAGTTGGCAAGGGCTCATATTTCTCAGTCAAAACCCTTCGAATCTCCTCCGAGATCTTTTCCCCTATACCTGAAACTGACATTAGCTCCTGCTTCGACGTCGCAAAGACATGTTCAACGGTGTGAAAGGCTGCAAGGAGCTTGCGGGCGCGAGTCCTGTCGATGTTAGGTAGGCTTGAAACGATGAATTCCTGCTGGTCTTTAAGTGCCATAGGTTTGATCTGCGTCATGATTCGCGGCGTACGTTTGTCTTGGATCTGTTCGCGGCGGGCTATCGCGAACATTAGTTGGGCAGTCTCGGAAGGCTTCTGAGTCCAGACCAGTGGAATCCCGTAATCGATTAAGACGCTGGCATACGCGCCCATCATAGCCTCTGGCCGAACCCGGCCTGAACCGGTAATGCTTTCACCTTCTACGAGCACAATCGGTTTAGCGTAGGATTCCTTCAACTTAGCAGCTTGCTGAAAGAGTCGTCCGTCGATTATTGATGAAGCGAAATCATCCACGCCCTTTCGCTCCACTACAACCCTGTCTGAGAGGACGAAGTCCCCTACGCTGAGGGTTTCAGATTTCACCAGTGCGCCAAGTTTCGCCAGCTCCCTCGTTACTAATGCGCCGAGTTCTCTCGAATCGGCCACCACAACTACTTGTTCAACCATTTTTCTTTCCTTCATATCAGATGAGATGAATTTCTCCATACGAACCTGGTCTGGGGATTGGGTACTCTGGGCCTTCACGAATTGCCGAATGGCGCTCGCCATTTCTCGTTCCTTCCGTTGCGATATCCAGTAGTACGCCTCGTCGCGTGTGCCCTTCGCGATCAGAATAATCGCCTCCCCTGGACCCTTTCGACCTGTTCTTCCTCGGCGTTGAATGTACCTGATTGCGCTGGGAACTGTGTCGTAGAAGATGACTTCGTCGCACTCGACAATATCCAGGCCTTCTTCGCCGATTTGTGTTGCGACGAGAACATTGTAGGCACCAGACCTGAAATCGTCAAGAATCATTGTTTGCTTCTTCTGAGTAAGCCCCCGGTCTCTTTCCCTGGAAGCCTGCCCCACCAGTCGCACCGCTGTAACTCCCTCAACTTTGTTGAGAACTTCCACAAGCCTCGCTGCTGTGATCCTGTAGTTAGTGAAGACCATGACGCGGCGGGCACCCTTTGCAAGCGCAGCCCGAATTGACCTTATCAGCTCCGTGACCTTGGGATGGTCCGCCTCCTTCGCAACGAGTTCGTTAACAATGGACCCCACTCTTTTGATCCTCGCGTCATCCAGAATCATCTTAAGGCCCGGCGACGACCGTTTCTCACCTTTCTCTTGGAGACTGTCCAAATGCTCCTTCAAGGCCGGGATCCCTTGAGTCTCTAGAAACTCAATCGCCCTGATTGCGTGCACTGCCGCGTACACGTAGGCCAAGAACGCCTTAGCATCCCTGTTGCCTTGCGCCGCGTCGGTTAGAATTCGCTGCCTGGCTTCAAGAACATCCCTCAGCCTCACCCGGTCCATAGCAGCGGTTTCAAGGTACCCGTGGTCTCGAACCGTCCTCAGCTTTTCCCTCAGAAAGGCCTCCAGATCACGTTTCACGTCGTAGAATATCGGCGGCAGACTGACGGTAATCCATTTGACCTCAATTCCTCCCACGTACCGTCGCACGTCGTCGCTCTGGGTCGTGCGTGACTCAACCCATACTAAGTGAAGGTTTGAGCAGATTTCACGAACGTCTGCCTCACTTGAGCCCGGCGAAGCGGTTAAGCCAAGAATTAGACCATCATTAATGGTTGCGTAGCGGTCGGCGATGAATACGTACGGGTAATCTCCCACACCCCTGTGGGCCTCATCAAAAACCAACAAAGAGAATCTGCCTAACTGAACTTTTCCCGTGAGTAGATCATTCATGAAGACTTGAGGGGTCGAGAAGATTACAGACTTGGTCCAACCTTCAACACGTTCCTCCGGCGTTACCTCCCCCGTAAGCCAAACAAAGGAACCGGTGGGGACATTCAAGGTTTTCTGGAAACTCTTGAAGTGCTGAAGTACGAGTGGCTTGGTCGGGGCCAAAACGACAACGCCCCTCTCAGGAAATTGCCGGAGTCGCTCAGCGGCGACATACGCCGCTATGACTGACTTCCCCAATCCTGTAGGTAAGCATACGAGGGTATTCCTGCGTAGAGCGCCCTTGGCGATGGCTTCCTGGTAGGACCGCCGCTCGACAGAATCCAACCTCAACAGAGGGTTTGATTCAATGTCGAATGGCATGTCGTCAACCCCCTACGCGGATGCGGTATGGAATCGAGTAACACGTGTATAAGTCACGGGGTCTCGACGACCCTGCCCCAAAGCGCTCGAGACAAAAAAAGGATAGATAAAAGAAAAACTGGACGAGTTCTACGCTTGCTTGGCGCCACAGTTTCCACAGAATCTTGCGCCTGCGGCAAGCTTGCCCCCGCAGCTTACGCAGAACTTGCTTCCCTCCATTGTTGCTGGAGGGGGTGGGGGTGGTGTCGGGGGAGCTGGCGCAGCAGCGCCGCAACTTGGGCAGAACTTGTGGAAAGGCTGCAGAGCGGCCCCGCAGGACGCGCAGACCAAACCACCAGCCGTTGTTGGCATTGCTTGGGCCTTCAGTTCTGCGGGTGCGCCTTCGTTGTAGAGAAGGCCAAGCGACCTAAACAGGAATACTGAGAACGGTGGGCCAACAATCGCCGAAATTATCCATCCGACGAAGGGGATTACTCCCGAAATGACGCCGAGTACCAAGGCGAGTACGACCGTTGCGATTATCCAACCGAGGTATCTTCCCCAGCCGATTCCTCGAATGATGGACAGGATTTCACCGAATGCAAACGCCTTACCAAACTTCCCAGTCTTAATCATATGAGCCAAGCCCACGCCCAGCAAAAGCAGCAATACGATGGCCAGAACCACTCCTACTAGAATCAGAATCAGGCCAGTTCCGCCAAGCACTACGGCACCCATATCCGAAAAGTTCCCGGCCATGAAGACACCAGCGAAGATGGAACCTGCACCTGCAAAAATCAACGCCAGAGGAACGATCATGTAGATGAGAGAGGCGAAGAATACCTTCGCACCGTCCACGAAGAGTTCCCCATATTTCTCCAGCTTGGGTGGAGCCTCGCTGCCCGGGCTCTCTCTTAGCACTCTTGCTGCATAACCTATCACAATCCAGTCCACGAGAGGAATTATATCTAGAATGATCAGAATTACCAATCGTCCAATATCGCTGAAAAGCTTCTTCGCATAGTCGAAGCTGTTGCCGAAATTCTCGCTAAGGTTCACTACAATATGCCTCAAATCGAGCAGAATATCTCCAACGCATATAAAACTGTGCAGAGCTGAAGGATTCGCATGGACGCATGGCATGATTGGCTCCGAGGAAACTCGACAAGGAACAGATGCATCTCTGAGCCACTAGGGGAGAAGAGCGGACCTGAAGTAGACAGCTACTCGGGTCGCTCTCTTAACCTTCGGAGTTTCTCGATAGCGTCCAGCCAACTCGTCAACGCGGTCCCATATGCAGCTAGTTTTTCGGGATCTGTCTCGCTTCGTAAATAAGAGTTCATTTCCTGGATTTTCTCTAAGAGTGTCTTCTCAGAGTTCTCGAGGACTTTGTCGGACATTAGGCGTGATTCGTCTTCGGCGGTCTTGATTATGGCGACGGGTTGATTGCATTTGGGGCAGAAGGTTTCCTTCCCTTTCCTGAAGAGAGGGGTTCCACACACTGGGCAGGTTTCCTGAAGCATGGTTGCCCCTGATTTCAGAAGGTCGGCCATCTTCTTGACTTCGATTCCCACGAACGTTTACCGTATAGGACTATGGCGGATGGCTTTTACGCTTGTTGGCTGGGCGGAGAATGGATGTTTCATCCTTGTAGTTGTTAAGAAAGACTTTAGATATTGCAGGTGAGTTCTTCTCATTGAAAGGTCTCCTAGTATGCGGGGATGTGTGCTATGTCAACCAAAGCCAAAAGGAAAGAGGAATACGAGGGACGAATCAAACAGGCTTTGGCCATACTAAATGATGTTTCTAACGACAACACAACCCCTCGGAACATCCGTAGAGCGGCGAAGAGCGCTTTGGATACTCTACAGGCCGCTGACCTTAGTTTGGGCGTTAGGGCCGCCAATGCGATCTCAATTCTCGATGACATAAGCCAAGACCCAAACATGCCACCCTATACTCGCGTGAAGATTTGGAACGCCGTGAGTTTGATAGAGGCTATTAAGGACTAAAAGTGGCTCTACTGTCGCCTCGTTTCGAATTGAGGAACATCTCAGTAGGATTGTTATGCCATGGGCACGGCAGTGAAGACTTTCGGCATTACGAAACGATTCGGCAGTTTGACCGCTGTTGATCATATTGACCTTGAAATCTCATCTGAGGAGGTCTTCGGCCTACTCGGCCCCAATGGCGCGGGAAAGACAACTCTCACACGTATGTTGACAACGGTGATGTCTCCTACATCGGGAACCGCGACGGTCGCGGGAGTCGACATTCGCCGGAACCCAGCAGGAGTCCGCGACCGAATAGGTGTAGTGTCACAAGCAATGACATTGGACGTTGAGCTAACAGCAATGGAGAACATGGTACTCTACGCCAAGTACTATGATGTACCTCACAACGTGAGACAGAAGAGAATCAAGGAACTCCTCGAAGTCGTCGGATTGGCTGACCGAGCCGACTACACCGTAGGAAGCTACTCAGGCGGTATGAAGAGGCGCCTTGAAATCGTCAGGTCGCTCGTACACCAGCCGGAGATTCTATTCCTAGACGAACCCACAACCGGATTAGACCCGCAAGCACGAAACGCGGTCTGGGAGCACCTCCAAAGAATACACAAAGAGGAAGGAATCACGCTTGTGATTACGACCCACTACCTAGATGAAGCTGAAGGCTTGTGCGACAGGGTTGCGATTGTGGATTTCGGAAAGCTTGTCGCCTTGGGGACTCCTTCCGATTTGAAGAGAGAAGTGTCAGGTGGCGATGTGGTCGAAGCTGAATTTGCCAAATTGCCGGATACTGCATTGCAGGCTCTGAAATCGTCCGATTTTGTTCTAGATGTTTCAACGAAAGAGAATTCCCTCAGGGTCGTTGTAAAGAGCGGCGCGGAAGCGGTTCCCAGAATTGTTGAGCTGATAAATGCCAAAGGCGGCAAGATCCGGTCTCTTACGCTTCGTGAGCCAACATTAGATGATGTGTTCCTGCACTTCACTGGACGAAGCATCAGAGAGGACACGGATATCACTAAGAAGAGATTCGTAAGCAGCTGGGCGGCGATGCGAAGATGAAAGGCGCCATTTGGGTTTGCGAACGAGACATTCGCAAGTTTGCTAGGCAGCCCGCCGTAATGTTGTCAGCGATTGTCGGCCCTTTCCTAACATTGATACTCCTGGGTTATGCTTTCGGTGGCGCCATAACCAACATTCCGGTCGCCGTTGTTCGTGACAGCGATGGCCCCTTCTCATCCAATTACCTTGACATCATAAGAGCAGAACAGACCTGCGCTTATGGAGGCGTGAATTGTGGTAATTCTTTCCTTCTGAAAGACGTGGGAGACTTGGACAATGCTGAGGTCATGCTTCGCGCAGGCACGGTCAGAGCTGTGATTTACATTCCGACGGATTTCGACAAATCCCTTGGCACCTCAAACAACGTCGTCTTGACAGTCTATTTGGATAATACGGATCCGCTCAGTTCAGCTGCGGTAGCGGGTCAACTGGCCAAGGCAGATCAACAGCTGCAAGGTCAGATACAGGTAGTCACATCCCAGGGCGCGGCCATCACTCTCGACCAAGCCAACTTGTACCGTAACGTACTCTACATCGAGTTCATGGCACCTGGCTCATTAATTCAATCAATCATGTTTGCTTCCATAATCGGCGGCGGGATATCCATCTTGTTCGACAAACAGCGAGGAATCATCGAAGGCTACCTTGTTACACCGCTCAAGCAGTACGAAATCGTCGTCGGAGTGCTCCTTGCAGGGGTCATAAAGGCCATGTTCTCAGCAAGCACTATGCTTGTGCTCGCAATCGTTTTCGCGGGGGTACGTCCTATGGCCGGAGTTCTCGACATCTTCCTGATGTTCTTCACGATTTTTCTTACTGCTTTAGGGCTAATCTCGATGATGACTGCTTACGCTGTCAGAGCTCCAGCTCCTGAGGTCTACCAATTCACAGCATTTCCGATCAACCTAATCCTGTACTTTACGAGTGGAGCGGTCTACCCCGTCGAGGGATTTCCTGCTTGGATGAGATCTGTGTCTGCTTTCAACCCAGAGGCTTATGCGATTCACGCGCTTCGTCTAATCATGTACAAGGGTGCTACAATTTCGGCAGTTGCAGGTGATTTCGTGTTCCTTGCAATTTTCACGTTGGCAATGGTGGCTCTTGCGACGGCAGCCTTCAAGCGAGCTCTTTGAGAAAGAGGGCCGCGTGATTCCTAAAGAGCAACCTTAAATCAGGTTTAGCCGAAAGTTAGCCGCCTTTGATTGGAACGTGTTTGCCTTGAAGCATAAAATCCTGATAATCACTCTGCTGATTCTCGCGCTCGCTGTAAGTGGCACTGGAAGATATGTTGTGCCGCCTGCTCACGCAATTGGCGTGGCAAACGTTGTTGTCACGAACGTATACTGGGGCTCAAACCCAATGAACCCGACAACGGCTCGCCCCGGGGATGTTAACGATCAAATGTCCGTTGTGCTCTCGAACGTAGGTGATGATGTTGCTAGGGGAGTAAATGCAACGCTCATTCTGGGCCCGCCTCTTACGTACACTTACTCCGTTGACGGTGTCGCGTACACCTCGACAACAGTCTGGAAGATCGCGGGCGATATCTCGGCGGGCCAGAGTTTCACACTAACCTACACGGTCAACGTGGACCCGAACGCGACGGAAGGCATCTACCGCTACAATCTCCAAGTAGCATACAGGTCTGCAAGAGAACTTCAACAAGTCAACACCAGCTTACCGATCGATGTTCCACTCTGGAATGGAGAGTTACATGTTCAGACCGTCGTGACGGTTCCGACCAAAATCTACCCCGATACCAAACAAGTGGCCCTCAAAGTATTCCTAGCCAACTCAGGCAAAGGTGCAGCCGAAGACGTTCAACTTCAGCTGGTTCTAACGCGGCCATTCACTGCATCCTCGAGCGGATCCGATAGAATCTACGTTGGAAACATCCCGGCAGGACAGGTTTCAGAGGCTGACTTCGTGGTTGACGTAGCTACCGATGCACAATTCGGACAATATTCAGTAATCTTAGGCGAGCAATTGGGAAACGGGTTAATCCCGATCGGGCAGGTACCAATTTACGTCAACGAGAAAGTCACGTTCAAAATTCTGAGTGTTACGCCAAACGTTGTGCATGCAGGTGATTCCGGCATGGTCATACGAGTTGAGATCTTGAATCAAGGTACAGTCAAAGCGGATTCAGTTAGAGTTCAATTGAGAGTGGGCAACTTCTTTACCGGTACGCTGACCGATTTTCTCGGAACAATGCTAGCCAACGAAACGAAAGTGGCATCCTTCACAGTCGATGTTGACACCAAGACTCAGCCGGGACAGTACAACCTGGACCTCCAGTTCGATTGGACACAGGATAACAATGCGCTAGATGACACGATGCCATTGATTTTGACAGTTCAGCCTGCAGGAGTGCCATTCACGCTGGTAATTGTCCTGGTTGTGCTAGTAATTGCCATTTGTGGCTACATGTTCATGAGACGCCGCAAGGCGAAAGCAGCCCAAGCATCTCCTACCAAATGAAATTCGGTCCGACCACGGATCGATATGATTCGGAGCATGGACGTTTGGCTCAACGCTGGGCCATCATAGCATTTCTCCTAGCCTTAGCGCTGAGCCTTTCCATTCCGGTATATGCACACACGACCTTAGGGAACCTGACAGGCACTTCCCCGTTCTATCGAACCAACGACCATGAATTGAATCCGACCAACACATTCGGAGCCGCCCACGCACCCGGCCCTTTGGGCTATGTTTGGCCGGGAAGCGGCTTGGATTCCTATTCCGGAATCTACTCCAATCCACCCGGTTACCAGTCACCATTCACAACATTCGAACAACCTCTGCAAGAAGCCACGAATTCGTACTCCCCGGAGGGAGCAATTCTAACCTCTACTCCTGACCACGAGAGTGTTGGCGACCTAATCTTTGCTGTGAATTTCTCCCAACCCCAATCCTTCACGGCACACAACCCCACGGCAAATTTCACATACAGCACTATCGCCATCTACATTCCAGCCCCTGTCTTCGACAAAACTGGCACGTTGATCCAAGATGGGTTTGAACCAGCGGGCGGAATAAGCTGGGATGGCAACGAGAACACAAACATAGTCTCCACAATCACCGACAGTTACGCGAACATCTTCATCACAAGAGCGGATAGAAACGATCCCTTCAGCCCTGGCTCTTGGCTTCTGTACATAACTGCCCCGAACAACATTACCTTCACAAAAGCGAAGGGATATTCAGAGTGGTATTACATCCGCGTAAACCAAATGAAAGCACCTGAAGTCGCGGGCCGATATTTCTTCAAAATGTTTCTCGACAATCACTATCCGGTGCGCAGGCAGGGAGCAATTCCCACCCTTATCAACAGTACAATGCCGATGGAGAATTGGCCGGTCCTTCTAGTGAAAGGAGAGGCGGACCCATCCATAGTGTATGGAACAGTCAGATATGGTGATACAGCAAACAGCACCCTCTATGGTTTGCCACTGAATTTGCCTGGTCGAGTGAGAGCAGTCGGTGTGGCAATAGACCCGGTAACGGGAGAAAAAACTGGAAGAGGTGTGGAGGCAGATGGGTACTTCAATGCAACCTCACAAGGGCACTTCGAAGTTGAGGGAGTGGCACCAGGCATCTATGACATTTACGCGTCAGCTGCAGGTTACCCCGAAAGGAAAGTTGGGGAGGGAATCAAGCTACTTCGAGGTCAGTCGTTCAAGTTAGACGCATACTTGATGGTCGGACCGCAGATTAGGGGAGACGTGTTCTCCAAAGAACTATTTGGGTTAACGTCATGGCCAGGGCAGCTACCAATCAGCGTGGTCATTTACGACAGCAACACCTACGATACCGATAGCATCGTCACCTACTCCCCCACCAACTTGACACAAGCCCCTTACACATCCTATGTTGTAGGCAACACCGCATTTGCAGGAGACCAGTTAGCGCCACCAAACGAACCCAGATTAGTGGCCTTTCCGTGGGAAGGACAATTGGGGTATTACTCATTCACGCCACCTCCAACCTTCAAAGACATCTTTGGGCTTTTCAACGGCGTTGGACCAGCGCAGTCATGGTGGGTTGACCCACAAAGCTCGTTGGCCCCGCCGATGTTCCTGGGATCCACGGCAAACGAATTCGTCTTCCAATTCGGCCAAAAGAGCATCTACGGAGCCCCCACAAAATTCTCCGGAATGGTGCCGCAAGTATTCGCGACTTGGACGGACAGTATGACCCCAGGCGTCTACTATCTTCGCGTCTTTCTGAATGGTTACGTGCAGACCAACAATGACGGAACGCGCTTCGTCGACTATTCATTCCAGATTACCGGATCAGGCTACGCCCAGAACGTGTACATACCAATTGATCTGTGGCATTCATGCGGCATTAACGTGACCGTTCACTTTCAAGATCTACCAGGAACGTTGCAGGAGGCTCCAATCCAGGGTCCCGACCCGCGAAGATTCTTGATCGCGGAAGCCTTTGGAAGCGATGGAAACTTGGCAGCGTTCAACTTCACTCAGGTTTCTTCTTCAAGCAGCGAAGCCTCCATCCGACTGAACGGTTTCGGTATGGCGGGACCGACCTTGCCGCCAGACCCACGCGCGTCCATCAAATATTCTCTTGCCAGATATCGAGGCATCTTCGATTATGGTTTACCCACAGACACATACGCGATCCATCTCTTCATGCGCGGTTACATCCAAGCTCTACCCCCCGCCACGGCGCTCAATGAATTGGATCAGCCCTTAATTGCCACAATCTCAATCGGTTCCTGCGTGGCCCTGTTGAGCACTCACATGTACAGAGGGGGGAGCATCAATACAACGGTGTATTCAATTGATTGGGAACGACCCCCCACGCCCAAGAATTGGGTGTGGCACAACGCCCCAGTCAGCGTTCTCGTGTACGATATTTCCTCGAAAGCGTTCGTGGACGTTGTCTACTTTTGGAATGCGAACATAAACCAGTGGACGATTCCTAATCAGAATTCCAACTTCCAGTCCTTGCCGTGGCCGACATGGCATACAGAGTTTGGTGCTGGGGCTAGTCTAATCACCACTAATGGTTCAACTACCGCCGACAGATTCGGCCCTGACCTCCCGAACTTCCCTTCATTGGATATATCACAGGACGTGGCTACGCCCGTGTTTTTGCAGGAGAACTTTCAATCCGGATTCCTTTGGAGCTCCAGCACGTATAGGACATCTACGTTTCGTTCGAATCTTGCAATTTACCCCGGAGTGTACGCACTTAACGTCTGGACGTATGGTTACGTTCAGGATGATGTGGCCGCCCTCGGCGATTTAGGAGACGTGGATGTTTCAATAGCCTCGTTGGGCTCGCAAGCAGACTCCAATCTTCGAGCAATGGTCGGCGTGAATTTCACAATTCGGATGGTGTTCAAGACGGAACATATCTTCGCTGGAATTCCTTACAACTCCTCAATCAGAATCCGAGTATACGATAACGGCGACACTCTGATAGCGGCAGCTTCTATTTTCTCTGATGCTGGAACCCTGGTTTCTTCCTCCCAAGCGGGATTCTTTGCTGACGGGACGAAACTATTCAATCACCCGATCCCAGCTGGAACCCAGACCCTAGAGTACCGTGACCTGGCAGGGTTATTTGACTATGTCGAGGCGGGTGGGCAAAATGTCCGCGCCGCTTCCCTGTTTTCTCCTGACCATGGTGTTTGGGGCAGGTCACAACACCCAGGTGCGTATTCAGGCGACTGGTCGGTGATGGTTGATTTGGTGAACTGGTACCCTTCGACCACAACCTACTACCCCCCCGTACCCGCCCTCTTGCAAGGTGAATCACCGTACTTCTACCCATACAACCACCTAGGACCTTACCGACAGAATTCTTACACTAGGATACCGAATGTTGCCCAAGGTGGTGAGGGGTCTGTTGAATTTGAGCTTGACCGGAGAGGGTACATTCAAGGCACCGTTCTAGGAATGAATTGGGTCAACGATGTCAGAACGATGAGTTGGACTACAATTCAGTTGACTTCTGGCTCCACTCAGTATTATTGGTACACGTGGGACGGATGGTTTGATGGCTATCTTGACCCCGGCCAATACCATGCAACCGTCGTTGAATGGACGAACCGCGCCGAGGCGCATAAGACGGCTGGCTACGAGCTGGCCGTAACCGAAGGACAAGCTAACACTGCCATGTCGTTCACACTTGAGGAGACGGAAATCCCGATTCCGGAACTGTCAGCGACCCTGCCCATCATATTGCTAGCACTGACTGCCTCCCTTGCAGTTCTTAGCTCACAACGTTTCAAAAGGAACGCGCAATCGGAATCGGGCGGCTGATTCTTACATTGTCCTCTTCGAAAGCATGATTGCGATGGGTAGCAGTATCATACTGCTCATGAACAGTATGAGGAGATCGCCGGCTATCGCGTTCAAACCCAACCCCAAGTAAATCACTCTTCTCAACGCTTCATTGCCATAAGTCCAAGGTAAGCTGTACGCTATTGCTCTGCCCCCTGACGCGAGCAATAGTGGCGAGTTTGTTGTTCCAGCGAGACTAAAGAGTGGGAAAGTCATAGCTATCTCTAGGATTGTGAGCGTGGATGAACCTCGAATCCGCGCTGACATCACCAACCCGAGTGACAGTGTGAAGACTGCGATAAGCGAAGTCGTCAGATAGACGAGCAAAATGTTGCCACGAACTGCGAGCCCCATCAATGCGAAGATGATTAGCATAAGCGAGGTACGAAGCGCAGTCAATAGCACTGTGGCGAACATTTTACCAGAATAGACGGAGAGGATGTTCACTGGGCTGAGCAGCAGCCGAGGAAAAGTACCCCGTTCCCTCTCACGAGTGATAGCATTCACAATATCGTCAAACGCTCCAAGAATAGTAATCATCCCCAAGAAACCCGGCAAGATTGAGTCCCCGCTAGGCGGCCGGCCCGAGATTGGTCGAACTATTACGTTGACAGTTGCTTGCTTGACGCCGAACTGCGCACCAGCCGAAGACAGCAAATCCTGTGCGTCGCGGTTCACCGCAGCCTGAATCAGTGTGGGTGCAGTAATCTTCGAATTATCAGTTTGGATAATGACGAAAGCTTTGCCTGTAGCGAGCGCGCTACCAAATCCCTTCGGAATCACCACAGCTCCCAATACATCTCCCGCTTCAACGCGAGAAAAGGCCTGCTCTTCCGTAGGCACAAATTCGGTGACACGAATAATCGATGATGTGGCCATCTTGTCAACGAGAATCTTCGATGCTGATGAACCGTCCAAGTCCGCGACTACGACAGGTATGTTGAAACTGGGCGCGCTAAATGCGGCCACAATGACTATGAAAATCCCGATCAAAAGAATCGGAAACATGAACGTGAGGATCAACGAGACCGGGTCGCGGCCAAGCTGCTTCAACTCCTTTACTGTAATCGCAAATGAGTCGCCGACCAATCGCTTCAAAATGCTAGCCTCTCCCGCGACCAAACGAAAAGGCCATACGCAAGCGCGTAGAAACCAAACGTCGCGCCTATCAAATAGGTCAAGTCGAACGTCAGGCTTAGCAAAGGTCTACCGATGAGAACTGTACGCCGAAGCGTTTCGAACCCGTAAGCCCACGGTAGAAGGGTGGCGATAGTCTGCGAAACCCCTCTCAAGAGTTCCTTGTCAATGATGAGGCCGCTGAAAGCGAACAGAAAGAGAACCAGGAAAAACTCCACAATAACAACAGCCCTCGTACCCACCCTCAAAGCTGAAACCAAGAAACCGAAACCCATAGTCAAGAAAGCTATCAGAAGCGAAACCACGAGAAGCGTGCCGAAATCTGTTCTCGGGTTCGCCCCGTACAAATATACGGATATCCCCAGAACTATGAACGTACGAACCGTACCCAAGACTGCATCGAACAAAGACTTCCCAAACACAATCGAGGTAATGCCCGCTGGGCTGACCAGCAAACGAGCGAATGTTCCTTCCTCCCGTTCCCTAGACATCCCACCGGCAATTTCATAGAACGTTGCGAAGATTTGTACGACGCCGAGAACTACTACCAGCCCGATGTTGAATCCTGAGAATATCGCTCCTTTCTGTATGATTTCCACAGAAGCGAGCGCTGTGTTTTGCGCCGAGTTTACCTCGATATTAGGGTTGAAGTTTTGCACATCACCCTTGAGCGTTGTGGCCACTTGGTCTGAAATGCCTGGTTCTCCATCGTCTGTGTAGAGCACTAGCTGCGCGGTTTGACTACCTGACAGATCATTCTGGAAGCCCTTCGGAACGACTATAACAGCGTAGATTCGCCCCGTCCCCAATTGGGATACTGCATTGTCTTCTTGGTAACCAAGGAGAAGTTGGTTGAAGTCCCCTGAGCTCACGAGACTCTGGAGCAGTTGGCTTGAATCTATTGTAAGGTCGTTGTCAACGAAAGCCATTGGGACGTTGGCGGTGGGTGAGAAATGTGTGCCTGCCCCTCCTTGCCCAGCGCCGAGGCTCACAGTGAAGAACAATGGCAGAACGACAAGTGATATGAGAATCGCGGTGCGATTTCGCCGAAACTGCCGAAACTCATTCCCCGCGACTGCGATTACGTCATTGAGGAACTTCAGTTTCGACATTACTGACCACTATTCAGTTGGAGTCGTTTCATCTATTGGTGGCGCAAGTTCATTTTTTCTTGGTTGCGGATTCAAGGAATCGGTCAATCTCCTCCTCGCCACCTGTTAAGGAGATGAAAGCTTCCTCGAGAGTTGGCTCTCGAGTGTTAACACTCTTGATCTTCGCGCCAGAATCGAACAATGCCTTCAGGACTTTCTCGGCTAGTTCCTCTTGGTGTTCGCATGTCACGCGAAGGATGGGGTTGTCATAAGTCACCCTGCATACGTTACCGATGTTGTGAATCTTCTGGACTTGAGAACTCGAGAGGTCGGGCGTTTCCACCTCTACCGTGTTAAGTTCATTGACGCTGTGCTTCAATTCAGCAGGCGTGCCTACTTTAACAACTCTACCGGCGAACACAACTCCGACGCGGTCACATATCTTGTCAGGTTCCCCCATATAGTGTGTCGTCCAGACAACGGTCACGCCTTGATCACAGAGTTTCCGGGTGAAATCTTGAAGGGCTATTGCAGATTGGGGATCGAGCCCTGACGTGACTTCGTCGAGAAACAGGACCTTGGGGCTGTGGAGGAGCGCAGCGCAGATCTGGGCCTTCTTGGCCCAGCCAGATGACAAGGCTCCTACTTGGCGGGAGGCCTTTTCGCGAAAGCCGAACATGTCCATAAGCTCCCGTATCCGACTTTCCGCGGCTCTCTTTGGAATATCATATAGGGTGCTGAAGAGTTTCAGGTTCTCTTCAATCGTCAAATCCTTGTACAGCGAAACACCTTCGGAAACAACCCCAATTTGACGCCTGACCTCCGAGGCCTGTTCTCGGATATCAAATCCGGCGACGCTTGCTGTCCCATAGGTCGGTTCTATTAGAGTGCAAAGCAAGCGCACTGTAGTTGTCTTACCGGCTCCGTTGGGGCCTAGGAGGCCGAAGAGTTCCCCCGCTTTTATGTTGAGGTTGAGTCCATCAACGGCAGTGAAATGTCCGAAAACCTTGGTCAGGGCTTTAGTCTCTATTGCATCTTCAGCCATTTTGCGCTCACACAATCACTGTTCGCGAATTCGGTCTGGCAACTAAAGAGGGTTTTGCGCTGGTCGCATGGCCTGTCATGTAGGATGCCACGGCATCTCTGCTTTTCCTTCGCGGTGGTTGGCGGTCCTTGCGAGGACGAATAGCAGGTCTGACAACCGATTGATGTAGGGAACCATGAAGTCGTTAACTTTTTCAACTTTTCCTAGTGTTATGATTCGCCTTTCAGCTCGCCTTGCCACTGTCCGTGAGAAATGAAGAATTGCCCCTGCTTGGCCGCCCCCTGGGTGTATGAAGGCCTTGAGCGGAGGCAGCTCTTCCTGCAACTTGTCGATGGTTCTTTCCATTTCATCGATTTCGTGTTGGGTGATTCTTGGAACCTCTCTCTGGCCTTCTCGGCTTGAGGCGAGGTCTGCGCCAGCCACGAAGAGACCCTTCTGTAGGCTTTCCAACAGTGAGTCCAGTTCCTTGTCCTTCAGAAAAGCTCTGGCCATCCCTAGGATGGAGTTCAATTCGTCCACATCACCGTATGCTTCAACACGGAGGGAATCCTTTGCTACGCGAACACCGCCCAGCAGGCCAGTCTCCCCTTTGTCCCCTGTTCGGGTGTATATTCTCGCCAAATCGGGATACACAGGACCAAAGGTGCAGGACAGAAATTTAGATGCGTTGGTATGTACTAAGAAGGATAGATGTTCTTGAAGATCGGAGTTCTCTTGGACGAGCCGAAAATCATACCTGGGTTCGACTACATCTTCTATGAGGCCAAACCTTCGAGCGGGCGACTTCTCCCACCCCTCCCAAAAGCATGGAACGTCATCAATTGCTTCGCGGACAACACCATCTCGCAAACTAGACCGGAGCTGATTGCTACCTCCAAAGGGGAAAGAGCTGTCAGAGGTACGCCGCGACGTTTTCTGTGGGATTGGATTTGCCCCAGCAGAATCGAATACCGAGATTATTGTCGGAGAACAATCCAGGAAATTGCACAGCACGACGTCGCCGGCGTAAGGCTGGATAGCGTTTGCTTCCCGCGCGAGGGCTACTGCGACTGCCGAATCTGTGGAGATTCAATGAAAGAGAGCGGAAAGGATCCTGTGGAGTGGAGGGTTAACCAGATTGAGTCTTTCGTGCACGATGTTCGACGGTCAATCAACTGCCCCTTGGGCCTAACCATAGAACCAGATCCATGTTGCGGAAAGGAAAGATTCGGACTGAACCTAGAAACGGTTTCCCGATACGTGGATTACATTTCAACGCCACTCTACATGGACTATTCGATTGTCTACTGGCTTGACATCATAGCCAATTGTTTCAGGCATAGGCTGAGCAAGCTGAGCAAACCATACTTCATCGAGTTATACGCTGGGCATCCCAGGGCTCCGACGAAGTACTTGGTTTCCGCATTGGCCATTGCTTCTGGGTACGCGGATTGTGTGATTCTCTCAACCTACGAATCTAGCATTGCTGAGGAGTTGAAACAGGAAATGGTCCAGAACGACGAAACCTGGAAGTTCTTTGAAGAGCGGAAATGCACAAACATGCTTGACATTCTGAAGCGTTGGCAAAAAGAATGGTGAATAGGTAACGTCAAGTTCTCGTCTGCTGCGATGATTTTGTGTTGGTGTCAAAATCCGTCTGCTGCTCGTGTTATGTTTGGTCGGTGGAAATGTTGCCAATTCTTGGATATCATGGATATGCCGCTACCTCAAACGGAAGTGCCTATAGAGCGGGTTCTGAGTACCAGTAGATCGTGGTGATACTGTATGAAATGTCGGGTTACGTGGTCAGAAGGAGAAGGAGTCAATGCGATAGAGTACACGCAAGGATACGAAAGTCGAACTGCAACGACCGTTCAGCAAATACCTTCACAGTTCCTACGAGACTTAGCGTCAACCAACAAGCCTAGAGTGTTACGAGTAGAGTTATTGGAATACTGACTGTCAACCTACTGTTTCTCTTTCTTGCTGGCATTTTGAATCAGCGTCAGCCACTTGTTTTCGCCTTTGACTTCTATGCCTGCCGCTTCTGCTGGTGTCTTGCCATCAAGCGCCATGTGTGGACGGATGTAATTGTGGAACAGTTGGTAGCCCGTCAAGATCGGCGTGTCCTTCTTCTCTAAGCCTCTCATCACTTTCTCCCTGTCTCTGATTTCCCCGTTCATCCGTTCCATGCGGTTATTATTGAAATCTCCTGCGAGTCTGATGTGGCGTATGTGCTCGGTTCGAGTTTCGACCTTCAAAGCGCGGAACTCTTTGTTGTAGGCTTCATGAAAGTTCGCCGCCCCATCAGAAACAAGTGTTTTGGGTTGTTTGCCAGCGATCTGCTTGGCTAGTTGGAATAGTGGTCTAACATCAGCCGTGTATTTCGTATCCGCTACCTCTTGGCGAGAAGGTTGCTGTCGATGTCGCGGGGGAAATGGAATATCACTACGACCCGCCAGATGTCTAAGAATGGGCTTGCGCACACGAACTAACATCAACGGCGAACCGGCGTGGGCTCCTAACCTCGTTCATTAGGCGGCTGGCTTAATATTCGGTGAACCGTAGATTCTGGCGTCTAGTAGAGGTCGGTTCAGTTGACGAAGAGATTCAAGCACATAGACACCAAACTCATTCACGCAGGCGAACCAGAACCGCGCATCATGGGGGCTGTGAGTATGCCTATTTTCCAATCGGCCATGTTCGAGTATGCCGGCGAAACCAACTACCACGACCTCAAGTACATTCGCTTGAGCAACACGCCGAATCATACTGCCCTTCATGAGAAATTGGCAGCCCTTGAGAATGCTGAAGCGGCGTTGGTCATGGCAAGCGGTATGGCAGCCATCTCAACGACCTTATTGTCGATTCTTTCTTCAGGCGACCATTTGCTCGTACAAGACTGCCTGTATGGAGGAACGCATGATTTCGTCACGAAGGATTTTCGTACATTCGGCATCTCTTACGATTTCATTGACGCAAACAAACCGGAGTCTTGGAAGAAGAAGTTACAGCCAAACACGAAGGCGATTTACGTCGAAACGATAACGAATCCTATGATGCAGGTCGCGGACCACAAAGCTGTTGTCGAATTCGCAAAAGCCCACGGGCTGGTAACACTCATCGACAACACTTTCGCAAGCCCAATCAACTTTCGGCCCCCAGGACATGGCTTCGACCTATCACTCCACAGTTGCACGAAATATCTCAACGGCCATTCCGATATTGTTGCTGGGGCAGCAATAGGCCGCACGGAATTGATTGATAGAGTGAAGCATAAGCTCGATCACTTGGGTGGCTCACTCGATCCCCATGCCTGTTTTCTCCTGCACCGAGGGATGAAGACGTTAGCGGTCCGGGTTAGGTATCAGAACGAGAGCGCACTCAAGATCGCAAGATTCCTCGAGGATCATCTGGTGGTTCAACATGTGAACTATCCAGGTCTCGAAACCCATCCACAGCACAAGAGGGCTCGCGAGTTGTTTGATGGCTTCGGTGGCATGTTAAGCTTCGAGCTCAAAGGCGGAGCCACAGCAGCGCACAAGTTCATCAAGAATACAAAGCTGCCAATAATAGCTCCCAGTCTCGGAGGCATAGAAACACTGCTCACCTTGCCGGCTACAACCTCGCACTCGGGCATGTCGCCAGCAGACCGAAAGGCACTCGGGATCACTGACGGGCTCATCCGCTTGTCGGTTGGGATAGAAGCATCTGATGAGATAATCGAGGATTTCCAACAGGCCCTAGACGCAGTAGGCCACTGATTGGGACTCATTAATGCAGGGAATCCGACCAAGACTTTCGAGAAAAGGCGCATTTATGGAACGTGTCTACCTGAAGTGCTCACAACGTTGAGCTCCTTTAGAGACGGCGTATGCGCTGGAGAACTAACTTGTCAGCTTGCGGCCGCACGAACCGCAGTGCTTTGCGTAATGCGGGTTTAGTGTGCTGCAGTATGAACACGTGATCGAAAACAGGGAACCGCCGCAGCCATAGCAGAACTTATTGTCCTTTGGGTTCGCATATCCGCACTTGGGACAATAAACTACTTCAGGTTTCCGGGGGATACGCTCCATTATCGACACGATCAAATTGGGAGTGGTGTTGGCTTATAGAACATTCGATGATTCCGGGTCGAGAAACGCCTCAACGTCCCTAAAGACCCTGTCAAACATTTTAACAGTCAGTCTGCCAGTTTGTGTGTTTTGGCGGCTGGGGTGGTATGACGCGGAAAGGACCGGATAGGGCTCCGGCAACCTGTAAAATGCGGCATGGCGAAACTTCAGATCTCTCGTCTCCAACCCCCTTCCCTTAAGAAATCTGACGTAAGTTTCAAAGGCCACACGTCCCAGCGCCAAGACTACACGCACATGTGAGAGCAACTTCATCTCCTCCGTCCAGTAGCGTTGGCAGGTATCGATTTCTTTTGGCTTCGGTTTGTTCTTAGGTGGGGCACAGCGCACAATGGCGGTCATGTACGCGTCGCGAAGTTGAAGCCCATCGCTCACACTATGCGATTCAGGTTTGTTCGCGAAGCCGAACTTGTGCAAAGTCGCCATCAGAAACTGCGCAGACCCATCACCCGTAAACATGCGGCCAGTACGGTTACCTCCATGCGCTGCTGGCGCAAGGCCCAGAATCACTAACTGCGCTTCGGGGTCACCGAACCCAGGAAGCGGTTTACCCCAATACTCCCAACCCATGAACTGCCTTCGCTTCTTCTCAGCAACTATTCTGCAGTGGCGCCTAAGGCGCGGACAAAGCTCACATGCTACAGCTCTCTGGTTCAACTCCGTTAGTGTACTGAACGTGGGAAAGTTTCGCGACAAGAGTTCTCATTCGTTACAATGTCCCAGATTGCTCGCTGCAAAGAAGCTAGAGCCAAGGGGATGATAATGAAGGGGTTCAGAAAACCCTCTGAGCCACCTAGCTTTCTCCGGCGACGCTGAACACTTGAGTTAGGCCCTGGTGTTGATTGTCGCCGAGATAGGTCAGCGTTATGGGAAGCCATCCGGTCCAGTTCATTGGAAAGCGGGCCTCAAAATGGCCCGTTTGGTCAGTGACTGCTGCTTGCGTTCGATAAGCTCCTTGAAGATAATACAACATGTAAACAGTTGCCCCCGCGATCGGGCTTCCCGAAGCGTCTTGCAGAGATCCCTGCACACCCACTGCCACTCCTTTTTGCACAATTGGAGAAACAGAGGCGAACATTGTTTTCACACCGCTCTTTGACAACGGCGTCGTGGGCATTGTGACGAAGTCTGCGGACGGAATCTGGCTGGTCGTGCTTACCGTGGCAAGGGCCCATGCCGAAGCCACAACGACCAACACAACCACTAGCAATGGAATTATGGTTTGAAGTCTAAGCTTTCTAGTTGGTTCCGCTTCATTTGAAGTAGCCATCTTGTTATGCCTCGGCGGGTTCGAAATTCGATTGCAGAACGACGGCAGTGGCAATTAAAGTCTTTCCGGAAGCCCACAAAACCGCAATTCATACGTATAATTCGCTCAATCGCATCTTCCCTCTGCATCGACAATTCTCTTTCGCGTGCGTTTGTAGATCGCATTCGCCGAGTTGTAGAACACAAACTTATCTATGACTTGCCGCATGCTCACGACGGAGTTCAAGAGTTTGTCTGAAGCTAACATTCCCGTCCTAATCTTAAGAGAAGGCGCGACTAGGACGCGTGGGAAGGACGCGCAACGGAATAACATTCTAGCCGCCAAGATAATCACTGAGACCATCAGAACCACTCTCGGCCCGCGAGGGATGGATAAGATGCTCGTCTCTGGGATGGGTGATGTTGTCATTACGAACGACGGGGCGACTATCATGAAGGAGCTTGATGTTCAGCACCCAGCTGCCAAGATGCTGGTTGAGGTCGCTAAAAGCCAAGATGCTGAAGTCGGTGACGGAACAACAACCGCCGTCGTACTTGCTGGGGAATTGTTGACGAAAGCGGAGAAGCTTCTTGACCAAGAAGTTCACCCCACTGTCATTGTTGAAGGTTACAAGAAAGCATCGGAGAAGGCGCTGGAGATTCTCCAAAGTCTTGCAATAGACATGCAGCCCGACGACGAAAAACAACTCATGCAAGTCGCGATGACATCCCTGGAAACTAAGTCGGCTGCAGAGTCCCGGGACCACTTTGCCAAACTCGCTGTGAAAGCTGTAAAACAAATCGCTGACAATCGCGACGGAAAAGTCACAGCGGATATTGACAGAGTCAAAGTGCTGAAGAAGAAGGGCGAAAGCATGGAACAAAGTGAACTTGTTCGCGGGATCGTCGTGGATAAGGAAGTCTCACATCCGCAAATGCCCAAGCAAGTCAAGAACGCTAAGATCGCATTGCTAAACGCAAAAGTTGAGATTGAGAAGACCGAGTTCGATGCAAAGATCAATATCAACTCCCCGGATCAGATGAAACGTTTCCTAGATGAAGAAGAAAATATGCTCCGAGAGATGACGGATAAGATCAACAGGAGCGGGGCAAATGTGATTTTCTGCGAGAAAGGCATAGACGACCTTGCCCTACACTTCCTTTCAAAGAAGAACATCATGGCCGTGAAGAATATCAGCAGCGGCGACATGGAGAAACTGGCAAAGGCCACGGGGGGCGCAATCTTAGCTAGCACAAAGGACATGGCTGCAGAAGCCTTGGGTGAAGCGAAACTGGTCGAAGAGATCAAGATCGGAGACGATAAACTCGTCTACGTGCGCGACTGCAAAGACCCCCGTGCCGTCACAGTCGTCATTCGAGGCGGCTCCGAGCACGTCGTTGACGAAGCCGAGAGGTCATTCCATGATGCCCTTTGCGTGGTCAGAAACGCTGTTGAGGACCACAAGGTCGTGGCGGGTGGAGGAGCACCTGAAGCTGAAACAGCGAAGCAACTCCGCGACTACGCCGTAAAGGTTGGCGGTCGTGAACAATTAGCTATAGAAGCCTACGCTGAAGCACTGGAAGCGATCCCGCTCACCATCGCTGAAAATGCCGGACTCGACCCAATTGACATAATGGTCGAACTCAGGTCGAAACATGCGGAGCCAGGGAACAAGTGGTACGGAGTACAAGTGAAGACAGGGAAGATCGCCGATATGCTTGCTGATGAGGTAATTGAACCACTAAGGGTGAAACTGCAGGTTATCAAGTCAGCCACTGAAGCGGCGAGTATGCTCCTAAGAATAGATGATGTTGTATCCTCCAAAGGCTCGAAAGAGAGCGGACCGCCCGGTGGTGGAATGCCCGGAGGCATGCCAGGCGGTATGCCGGGCATGATGTAAGCGACCTGCATCTACCCCGGAATGAATGTGGCCAAATCGCACAAACCTCAAATTCTCAAACCTTTACACTGGCCAGTGTGAGCGAGATGGCTTCGAAGCTCACTCCAAACGCCATCCGACTAATTGAAGGAAACAACCTCGGCTTTCTGGCGACCCTATTGCCCGACGGGTCGCCCCATGTTACACCCGTGTGGGTTGATCACGAAGGCGACATTGTCCTTGTCAACACTTCTGTCGGCCGAGTGAAGCAAAGGAACATTGAAAGAGACCCACGTGTCATGATTGCCATTGCGGATTCAAAGAACCCGTACGACCGTGTAATAATCCGGGGCCGGGTTCAGCAAACTTACGAGGAAGCGCATATCGATAAGCTTGCGAACAAGTACACTGGCGCAAAGAAGTATCAACGGTCATCCCCCACGGAGAAACGCGTGATCCTCAAAATAGAACCGCAGAAGATCTCGTAAGACCAGCAGACTCACTTGAGGGTTCGACAAAACAATCGGACGGTAGGTTTCTCATTGTCTAAGGATTCTCGTTGGGGCTCCTCCCTCGACATTTTGCGAAAGCTGACGGAGTTTCCCACATACGAAGTGTCGGGAATGCGCAGCTGCGCTGAGTTTCTAGCCGGAGAACTAGAGGATCTGGGCTTCAGTTCCAAGCTGGATAAGTTGAATAGTGTCTACGCTGAGAAAACTTTTGAGGATGGCGAGGGGACTTTTCTAATCAATACGCACTTCGATACTGTTTCATCTTCACAGAGATGGGTTAGGGACCCACTGCGTGCTTCCCTAGAAGGCGGTCGACTTTACGGCCTCGGTACTGCCGACGCCAAGGGCGGAATCGCCGCGACGCTATATGCAATGGCTAGAATGAAGAACTGCAGGTTTCGGAAGCTTGAGGTACTTTTCTCGAACTACGAAGACAATAGCATAACTATAGATGGTGAAACGTGGCTAGGAACTCCATATTTTCTGGTGCATAATCCGCTGAAGGCGGATGGAGGAATCAACGTGGAGGGAACCGTGAAGGGCGATAAGTTCATGGTGTCCCTTGGGTGCGGGGGCAGGGTGGGTTTCACCGTGACCACACTTGGGAGGGAAGCTCATTCCTCAGACCCACGCTTAGGCAGGAACGCGATCTACGACATGGTGAAAGTCATCGAGGCGCTTAGACGCGTCCCGCCCGCAAGGATGACTCTCGACGACCACGAAGCGTACACTGAACTCAATGTGAGCGTAATCAATGGTGGCACAGCAATCAACATAGTCCCAGGCGAGTGCAGAATAATATGTGAACGACGTGTTCTACCAAATGAAAGCTGGGACGAGGTGAAGAAAGAAGTAGACCAGGCTTTGTCCACAGTGCAAGGAGTCCACGTCAAGGTGGAGTTCAATAAACCTCAAAGGGCGTACCTTCTGGACCGGAAACACCCAACAGTGACTCTTGCAGTCGATAGCACGCTGAAAGCTGTGGGCTACAAACCCCAATTCAGGGTTGAGGCGGGGCGAACAGATTCAACTTACATCGATCAATTGGCGGGAATCAAAACCGTAATACTAGGACCTGGGGAAACCGAAAACGAGCATGCACCAGACGAGTTCATCAACGTCAAACGTCTCGAAGAGTTCACTGAAATAATGTACCACATGCTTTCTAAACCGAACTGATCAACTCAAATCAGAAGAGATTGAAGACCGAGCCTTAACATCCACGGCGCGCTCTGCTAAGCTTTTGCTCTCACGATTAGAGTCTGGAGATTGATTTTTTGTGACCAGTATTCCTTTTTCGAGCACTTCGAGCGAGTTGTAATGTGGAGACAAGAAGAGTTAGGAGTATGACCTGAATTCCCATTGGGAACTCTGGGACGGCCACGGTTGACTGAAGCGTTCTAGTGGCTCCGTCGAGGGCACTTAACCAATTGGAGCCCAAGTCAGTGACATAGATTTCATTCTTGGCTAGGTTTAGGGCGACACCGAAGGGAGTGTATCCCGTTGGAATATCGCCTGCCAATTCGCCTGTTATGCCATCGAATATGAAGATAGCATTGGCTTGTGCGTTTGCCACGTAGACCGACCCATCGAGCGGGCTGACAGCAATCCCATTCATGGCATACCCAACTGGGATACGACCAATAATGCTTCCACCTGAACCGTCAATGATGAGGATCGAGTATGTCCCAATCCCTGTCACGTAAATTCTGTTGGTTGTTGGGTCAACCGCGATCCCCACAGGCATGAAGCTGATAGGGATGGTTTGGACCACAAGATTACTTGAACCGTCAATTACCGAAACTGAGTACCCCCCCAAGTTGGCCACGTACACCATGTTTGTGATGGGATTGACTGCAACTGCTGAGGGAAATTTCAGTGTTACGTTCCCGATTATCGTATCTGTTGAGGTGTCGATGACGTACAACGTGTTTGAAGCAAGGTCTGTGACATACAATCTGCTCGAATTTGAGTTCACTGCCACCCCAAACGAAGTATACCCTACAGGAATTGCTCCGAGCAGGACCTTGTCGGTTTCGTCTACCACGAGAACTGAATGACTCTGAACGTGCGTAACGTAGACCACGTTGAGGTGTGAATCAAAAGCTACTCCGGATGGAGGTTTGCTGACTGAGATGTGGTCCAAGACCGCATCATTGGAACCATCTATGACCAAGAGCGAGTACGCTCCGGCATCGGTAACATATATCCGGTTGGTGTTCGGGTTGGTTTCCACACCGTAAGGTGAAAATTGCCCGCTGATTGTAGCTACGATAGTGTTGGTCGACCCGTCGATAACGCTAATTGAATTGGACTGAAAGTTGGCGACGTAGATCTTGTCGGTTACAGGGTTCACAGCCAAACCAATCGGAAAATAACCCACATTCACATCCGCCATAACTTGGTTCGTTGATCCATCGATTGCGAAAACAGCGTTTCTTCCGACACTCGTAACGTAAACCATACCGGTCTGTTGGTCAACGGTCACGCCCCAAGGGAATGGTACGGATACTACACCAGAAACAGCGTTTGATGAACCATTGATGACAGACAATGTATCAGACCCGAGGTTTGCTACATACACAGTGTCGGTTTTTGCGTTGACCGCAACGCCGAATGGATTAAGGCCGACGTGCAGCGTGGCAACAACCTGATTGCTCGAACCGTCAATTACTGATACAGAGTTCGACTGGAGGTTAGAAACGTATATGCGGTTAGTTGTTGGGTTTACCGCAACACCAGATGGCAAATTGCCAACGAGAATCGTCGCGACCAGACTATCGGTCGACCCGTCTACTACCGAAGTCGAATTCGAACCTAGATTGGTGACATAGATCATGTTCGATGTGGGATTTACCGCGACGCCCGCTGGGATGCTGCCCACTTGTACGCTGTCAAGCTCTGTGTCAGTAGGTCCGTCGAATGCGTAGAGGGACTGCGTCCACCCGTTTGCTACGTATACTCTGTTTGTTATAGGATTCACTGCGACCCCGTAGGTATTGGGGTTGACAGCGACACTTGACGGACCTGCAGCAGGCGCGAGCGCCGTTCCACTAATAGGTGACGCAAGAGTGCTAGGTATTTGACCGAGGGTTGTTAAGGCGAGTATGGCAACGATCACGATGACGAGTTGCAAGGTTCGCACGTTCAACTCACATCATCTGCGCTAATTCACAATCCATATGGATTGTTCTCGCATAAATTGTGGTATGTAGTTTGGGCCAAGCGCACTCTTGCCTGTGGAGCCGCTGCCTTTCCATCCACCGAACGAGTTTACGCCAGGCCAGGCACCAGTTGTAGCTCCGGCGCGGCGGTTTGAGTAGGTTACTCCTGCTTGGATGTGGTCGAAGAAGTATTGCCTTTCATCCTTGTTTCTCGTGTAAATTCCCGCGCATAAGCCGTACTCGCTATCGTTTGCGAGTTTCATTGATTCCTCGAATGAGTCTACTCCTGCTACGACGAGGAAAGGGACGAAGAGCTCTTCCCTGAAGATTCTGTGAGTGACGGGAAGGCCGTCGACGATGGCGGGTTCAACAAAGTAGCCTTTCGAAAACTCGCCGGTGGTCAGTGCGTTTCCACCACAGACGAATTTGCCACCATCACGCCTCGCTTCGTCTGCTGCTTGGGTGTATGTTTCGACAGCTCCTTTGTTGACTAATGGGCCGAGGGAAACTTCTTTCCTGGTTGGGTCGCCAACTTTCACACATTTCTCAGTATATGCTTTCAGGGCGACCAGAAACTTGTCTTTTACACGGTTGTCCACATAGACCCGCGAGCATGCGCTACACTTCTGCCCCCCAAACCCGAACGCGGCCCGCACTATTCCTTCGGCAGCCTCGTCGAGGTCGGCGCTGCTGGTTACGATGGCCGGGTTCTTGCCACCCATCTCCGTAATCACTGGTTTCGGAAAATCCCTGGCGAACCGATGGTAGAGATCCATGCCGACAGCTTTAGACCCTGTGAAAATCAACCCATCAACATCTTTGTTCTCCTGCAACTCCGCGCCAACGGTTCCACCGGGGCCTGTGATAAAATTGAGGACCCCACGGGGTATCCCAGCGTCGATGTAAGCACGAGCCAATTCATAGCCTAAAACTGGCGATTCACTTGAAGGTTTGAAGACGACTGTGTTCCCAGCGACTAATGCGCCTGCGGTCATTCCCGCGGCCAGCGCGAATGGGAAGTTCCATGGCGCAATTACTGCCCAAACACCATAAGGCCTCAACACACTGAATGTTTCCTGCTTGGGGCCCGGTGATTCGAGCACAAGAACGAAACCTTTGTTTTGCTCAATTTGCTCGCAGTAATACCGAATGAGCTCTGCCCCTTCGTTGACTTCCGCCAATGCTTCGGAGCGATTCTTTCCTACCTCAAAAGCCATCCATGCACACAATTCGTAACGTCGGTTGATAATTAAGTCGGCTGCTTTGCGCAGTATGTGCACCCGTTCCTTGTACGATGTTGCGCTCCATGCCCGAAAAGAATCACGTGCTGCCGTGACCGCTGACTTGGCGTCCTCGCGGGTTCCCTTTGGAAAGTGACTAACGATAATCGCTGTGTCCACCGGGCTTGGATGCGACATTGATTCTCCCGTCGAAGCCCATTTCTCACCGTTGACATACATCGGAAACCGATTACCAAGCTTCGTTCGCACATCCTTTACGGCCAAGTCGTAGGCTTGATCATCCTTCGGCGTTATCGTCATCGTCGCATAGGTGATACGAGGACCCTTAGACGTCTTCTTGCCAGCTCGTTTTGATGGAACCAACAATCGTGCCTCTAAGAAAGCCGCGTGTCCCCATATGTATTTCAGTGTTATGCACTGCCTTCACCAACAGTTACACTGCTCGCGAGCAAACCCAAAAGAAGATTTACATTCACAAACCAATCACTAAGTACACAGGAGTATCAAATGTCGACTGTTGGCGAACCCGAGAAAGGTAAGTGGAGATTCTCACATGTTAGTTTCTACACTGAGAGTGTCTGCGAGACCTTCACAGATGATAAGGGTAAAGATCACTATCGATGGCAATACCCAGATGGGAAAATGGAGTACATCTGTGTATGCCACAGATTCCTGAACAGATAGATGGCTGCGGTAGAAGTGCAAAAATGGAAAAGGGGAACGCCCAAGAATGCGTACTCAGCTTGGTTTTCGGCTGGATTTTATCTTCTTCCTGTGACGTTGTTTATTCTTCTGGCGCCTGCGAATCCTGAACGCGGTTCTGCTTAACCTGTGTGGCATCCTTTGCCAACCCCTTTGATACCGGGCGTGCACATGCTCAGGCATATGTTAAAGCTAATCGGTTCACATCTTTCTGCCGAAAACTAGAACTTGCTCGGTCAAAGCTACGGCATTGCTAAGGATCGGGAAGTTCCCTTCTTGCCATGCGAACCATCATGGGGAATCTCAACTGGGAACATTCCCTGAAATTTGACAGAACCCAGAACGCAATTGCCATATTGCCTTCAGATTGTTGAGGCCGCACGCCGGTGGTTGAAACTTGTCAATTAAGGAGCTTTCGAGAAAAGGCTCAGCCCAATGCCAAGAGGCGTTCGCACTCCTGAGGGAGCAGATGAAGTCTCTAGGGAATGTCGAAGAGACGGTTGAGTATGAACCGCTGAAGGAAAGTGAAGCGCCGACCTACAATGTGAACGAGACGCCAAGAGTTCGAGTTTTCTTCGGCGAAAAGTTAGAGGTTTTCCTCTTCATTCCTGAGACGTCCGTTGCAAGCATCAAGTCAGATAGTACGGTATCTGAAGCCCTGAGGGCGTGGGTTGACAGGGCGCAGCTTGGCGGCATGAGCCGGCTCCTTCGAGTTCAATTGGCAACCAGGAAGGATGTCGAGGTACTGCTCCCTCTGATTACAGCGGTAATTCGACAGTAACTTCGTTGAGATTTTGAGGGCTGCTCAGACAGTCTCATTGTAGGCTCTGATGAATTCCTCATCCACTACGCCTGAAACAACCTTCTCTGTTCCATCAGGGAGAACAATCGATAGGCCGGCTGCGTGGTATGGCAGTTCGTACCTCTGGAGCCTTTCAGGGTCGTCGGTTTCGTAGGCTTTAATCCATTTCCCATTCTGTTGCCGGTAGCAGAGGACCTTTCGAAGTCTTCTCTCTCCCACCCCACCAACTCGGCCCCCTGCAGCGCCTGGTGCCTCTGCGGGCAGTTCGAGCACGTAGACTCCGTTCGTTCCGTCATTATTGCTGAGGTCGATTGAGTGTTCAGCAACGAATATCCTTCTGCCCCCTTCGCTCGCCAGCTGCGCAAGCTCTTCTAAGGGGGTCACAGAATGCACACGACCCTCAAATGGGGGACGTTACTGTTCGGATCAAAAGATGACTAGGAGATTTGTGGAACTGCTGATTTCAGAGAAGCTTGAAGCACCGTCAAAGTGCCCGTTTTTCGGCTGAGGGACAGTTGGATTTCTCCCCTGAAGCTCCTGACTCTTGCATCATGGACCTGCACAACGTCTCCCTCCGAGATTGTGTGGATTTGACTATTCCAAACAACTAGAGGAATCTCGCCAGTTCCATCCGAGAGCGTAACTGTACAAACCAGGAGCGGGTTTCCGTCCCGGGACGTAACGGCCCTGACCTCCGATTTCCTAACAACGTTCGCCTTGAAGGACACGCCTTTCAAACCGTACTTCAAGCCGCTAATCTGCCTCTCAGATTGGCCATTCGAATCATCTCGATCATCATCGAGGTTTCGAAATTCGTCAGGCAGGTTCTTCAGTTTCTTAACAGTTTCGTCTGGAATCTCAGCTTGGCCCAAGGGTCTGCCTTCGAGGGAGAACATGTAGGTTGCAGAGGACTCACCCTGCATCCTAGTTTCGATAATAAATTTCCCGCGGCGTGCGTTACCACGTCTTCGTGCAGCGAGCATTGTTGAATGGAGAAGCAAAGGGTCGAGGTTGTGCTTCCTGGACATTTGAAGTAGGTATATGAGATCTCTGTCTTGACCACGTGTTTTCGGTGCACTTCGGAGCGCTGTTAACATGGCAAACCCGCAGCCGATATGGCATCATCAGTATTAAAGAGAACCGAAAAAGGAAATTAAGGGAAACCCAAGAGAGCCCGGATTGGGCTCTGTTCCTTCATCCATTGGATTGGGCCCTTTTCCCTAGCTCAACATCGAGCATGAATATGGCACCGCCGTCACTCCCGAGGAGTTCAAGCCTCTGTAGGGTAGCAAAGGCGCTGGCTTCCTCTTCGACTTGCTCTTTTATGAACCATTGAAGAAAAACCTCGGTCGCATGATCTTTCTCGGACTTCGCCAACTCAAATAGTTCCGTTATGGCCTTCGTTACCTTCTGTTCATGCTGATACGCGTCCTCGAAGACGTTCTTGTGTGAGTTCCAGTTCGATGGAGGTGCGTCCAGTTTCTCGAGCACAATCTTCCCTCCTCGTTCCAATAGGTAATCGTACAATTTCATTGCATGACCGGATTCTTCGCCGGCTTGCATTCGCATCCAATGGGCGAATCCTTTCAGGTTTGCCGATTCGAAATGGGCGGCCATGGCCAAGTACAGGTAATACGAGTAGAATTCCTTGTTAATCTGACCGTTAATGACCCTTTCAACTCTCTCATTAATCATGGTTAATCCAACAACTCCGCAGTCGCAAGCTTTCCCTCAAGGCGAATATAACAGTGGTGATATTTCCGTTGCCGTCTACTTTGTGAACTCGCGCTTGTCGACGTACACGCTAATTGACCTTAGGTAGGAAGGCGCGTTGCCTGCTGGGCCCGCAGTGGTGAAGAGGCTGTCGACGTGGAACTTGAAGTGCGCATCTCTGTTGGTCCCCGCGTAAGTTATCAGAACCTCACCCGGCCTGCCGGAACTAGTCTTCTCATGCCTAATGGTTATGTTTTTGTCGCGCTCGCTGAACCAGGATTCAATTTCCTTTCTCATTGTTGGCTCGACCGATTCGAAGGGAATTCCCTTGTGCGTTTGCTCAAACTTGGCGGTCAGCCCTTTGCGGCATTCCTTAGCTAAGTTGGTCATGTATGTGAAGGCCTTCTCAACCAACTCCTTGCCTGATTTAACATCCGTCACTGCTCGCACCTTAGGTCAGGACTATTGCTTTCTCTTCCCGAAATACTCTTTCAATGGCCAGTAGAAGTCTATCCAACCTTCACGGTATGAAGCTGCTTGTTCTTTAGGGACGTTTGAATGGATCATAGTCAGCTCAGTCCCATTGTTTTTTTCTTTGAAGGAAAACTCTACCGTCGAGGGCATGTATCCCGCTGGCCATTCCGAGGTTTTCCACTCCTGCACTATTCGCTTGCTCTTTTCGAGCTTCAAGTTTGTTCCTGTGATGTATCCGTCCCACGCAGTGAACTTGCCGCCCACTTTCGGGTCGCAGGTTGCCTTGGCCCCAGTGAAGGCCATGTGCTCGGCCTCATCTATGAGTGCGTTGTAGACTTGCGCAGGTTTTACTGGAAAGAGCACCTTCTGTTTGATTATGACTGTGGTTTTGGCCACCTCAACCGCCTAGGGAGTGGGTTCCTAGTGCGGAACGACTATAAGTTTTCCACAAGTCATGTGGGGTGAAGGGCAAACAACCCAACTCAGCTTGTCATCAATATCAGCCCTCTTAGGGAACAACGAGCAATGATTTTCCGTGCTGAGAATAACGATAGCAAGAAAAGCATGGAAAGGCTTTAGTTTCATGTGCCGCGGTTGAGCTGAGTTGCCCCGAAGTCACACTATGTTTTCAGTATTCCTGATTCTCGTATCGTCAATGTTACTGTTTTCGCACGGAAGCATGATGCTTGGCGGAGGGATCACTATACTGACATCAACGATGACGACCACAGTTGAAGTGACTTACAATTACTTCACGAGTTCGAACGGGACAACGCTCTTAGGCGGACATCTCACAACGAGCACGTTAGCCATCCCCATGACTGCGACAAGCACCTTTGCCAATTCCACTTCGTCAGCCTGGGGGCCTTTGCCGACCCTCGGTTTTGACCCGGGATGGATTATTGTTGGCCTAGTTCTGGGAATTGTTGCCCTCTACCTAATTCGCCGACACACTCACGAAGCTTACATTGAATAATGTTACCTTGTCCGTAGTCTTTCGCTGTTAGCTAATTGCTTCTAATATCTGCTGGGCGACACTGTCGGGATCTGCGTTCGCGTCATCGTTTCGTATGTTCTTGAGTATGCTCTTGGCGCGGTAGAACTCAACAACCGGTTCAGATGCTTCCCTGTAAACCTTCAAGCGTTCCCGAATCACTTCGGGTTGATCGTCCACACGCCTGTACAACTCACCGTCACACTTGTCGCATTTACCCGAAATCTTCGGTTTTAGGGTCCGTTCATTGTAAATTTCTCCGCACGCTCTGCATTGAAGGCGCGCAGAAAGTCTAGCAACGATTAAATCATCCGGGACCCCGAGATTAACGACAGCGTCAAGTTTCGTGATTCTCTCAAGTGCCTTTGCTTGGTTGACTGTTCGCGGGTATCCCTCTAGAATGAATCCTTTCGAGACCTCGGCGCTTATGCGGTTCTTTAGTATCTCGGTGATTACATCGTCCGGTACCAGAGCTCCTGAGTTGCTGTAGTTCTCGATCGTTTTCCCCAGAGGAGTATTGTTACGAATCTCCTCTCGGACTAGATTGCCCGTGGAGATGTGCGGAACACCAAGTTTCTGGGTCAGCCTAGAAGCGTAGGTCCCCTTCCCGGACCCGGGTGGGCCAAATATGACAACTCTCACCGCCCAAGCCTCCCATTAATCGAACTTAGGGTGAGAGCTCGGCCTTTTACCTGTGTGCAGTTTTCGCGATAACAAGTGGTCCACATCACATTTTCCACAGGCATCTGTGTAACCTTACACTAACGATGAGGCAGCTAGCAGTTTAAGAAATCGATGCTTCAACGTCAGGGACGAAAACGGGCGCTGTTTCTGTGTTAGCCTAATGTCGTGAATCGCTCGTCATCGGCAATCGCGTTCGGAGTGAATCCCGCCGATGCTGTCTCGAAAATACATTCAAGTATTGCGTGCTGGAACGTGGGTTCGCCGCGTAACTGCAATGACTGACATTGTGGGGTTGGTGGGTCTTGTCCTTGCAGCCTTGGCGGCAGGGATTATCAATTCTGTAGCTGGCGGTGGAACTCTCGTCTCTTTCCCCGCGCTCGTCGCATTCGGCCAACCAGAAATAGTTTCTAACGCGACGAATACGGCGGCATTGTGGCCTGGTTCGGTGAGCAGTGCGCTCGGTTACAGAAAAGACACGTCGGTCCAGCGCGGCCTTCTAATAATACTCGCTGTTCCAAGCCTAGTAGGCGGCCTCGTCGGTGCAATGATTCTAGTTAATACGACTGCCGAAACCTTCAAACTAATCGTGCCATTCCTAGTTCTCTTTGCCACGCTCGTACTCGCCTCACGCAGTATTCTCAGCAAAAGAATTGGCAGCCGCACGGACGGAGAACATGTGACTAGGATGGGTCAGATTGGGGGAACGATCTTTCAATTCTTCGTTGGAACATACGGAGGGTATTTTGGTGCTGGTATCGGTATCCTAATGCTCGGATCCTTCAGCTTGATGGGCTTGCGAGACGTTCACAAAATGAACGCAATCAAAACCCCACTGCAAGCCGCGGTCAACTTGACCGCTTTCATCTTCTTTGCGTTGAAAGGGCTAGTGGTTTGGCCTTTGGCGTTTCTTATGATGGGTGGTGCAATTACTGGAGGGTACGGCGGGGCACGGTTGGCTAAGCGTGTGAACCCGCGACTGTTACATTATTGCATAGTCGCGATAGGCCTAGGCGTTTCAGTTTGGTTCTTCTTCAAATCCTTTTAGTGAATTTGACCGCCCCAGTCCTCGGCCGCTACACTTCCACGCCATAGTAGTGTTACACTGTCGTGTCTTTGAACCTGCATGAACTATAGGGCGCCAAAGCGTTTTCCTGCTGGATCATCTTCGGTGGCCAAACACTATTGTGCCAACTATTATCATTCCAACATCGAACGCGATGAGGGCTAGAAGGTCGTAATGGAACGGAAAGACCGGAGTCCAAGCTTCCCTGAGAATTATGACACGCAAGGCGTCGACCCCATAGGTGAGTGGGTCCACGACGCTAACCCATCTGAGCCACTGTGGGACAAAGGTTAACGGAAAAAGTGCGCCGCTCAAGAAGAACAATGGCAAGTTGACGAAGGTTTGAATGACCCCAAAACTTTCCAGACTATCCATCAGCGAAGCTATGGTCAAACCTGTTGACACCATTCCGAAGGTAATCAGTACCATCACCGGCAGCGAGAGAAGGAATGCTACAGGGTTGGGGCTTATCCCCACAATGAAGCTGAACAGGAAAACGAAACTCCCTTGTATCACAGCATCCGTACTGCCACCCAACATCTTTCCCACGAAGACTGAAGCCCTCGAGATCGGAGCCACAAGAATTTCCTTGAGGAAGCCGAACTCTCTATCCCAGATGACTGAGATTCCCATGAACATTGATGTGAAGAGTAGCGTTTGCCCAATGATTCCGGGAAAGATGAATTTCTGGTAATCGATCCCTGTCGTTGCGAAACGCATTCCTGAACCAAAGATCACCAGCCACAGAAGTGGTTGTATGAAAGAGCTGACCAGCCTTGTCTTCTCTCTCCCGTAACGTTTCACTTCCCTAAGCCATAGTGTGTAGATTCCTCGAATCTCACTCATTTTATGCTATGCCTTCTTATTGCCGCTATCCCGCCGTATTCGTCTCCAACTTCACCGCGTATCTCTCTCCCCGTGTAGTTCAAAAAAACGTCCTCAAGTGTTGGTTCGTGGATTGACATGGAGTCGATGTGGATTCCTGAGCTTGCGGCGATTTCAACGACTCGCGGGAGGGCGGCATTGCCATCTTTGACCACCAGCTTCAGCTGACCGTTTTCCTCACGTGATTCCTTCACCCAACCCACGCCAATCAATTTCGCAGACAACTGCTTCATCGCATCCGTCTTAACTGAAATTATGTCACCCTCAAGTGCCTCTTTGAGTCTATCCGGCTCGTCGAGCGCGACTATTTTTCCGTAGTCTATGATAGCCACGCGGTCGCACAAATTGTCAGCTTCCTCCATGTAGTGAGTTGTGAGAATGATCGTGATGCCCTCGCGTTCACTCAGCTCAGAAATGTAGGTCCAGATGTGCCCTCGGGTTTGAGGATCTAGACCTAAGGTTGGCTCGTCGAGGAACAACACTTTCGGGTAATGTATGAACCCTCTTGCTATCTCAAGGCGCCGCCTCATCCCTCCGGAATAGGTTCTCATGAGCAGATCAGCCTTGTCGTGCAACTCGACCAGTTCCAAGACATCTTCTATACGTTTCCTCTGCTCTCTCTTCGGAACCCCATACAGATCGGCGTGCATCTCCAAGTTCTCCCGCCCGGTTAGCCTGTCATCGATGCTCGGTTCCTGAAACACGATGCCTATCGAGCGGCGGACTTGCGATGGGTGCTCTGTTATGTCGTACCCGTTCACAATTGCTGTTCCGGAAGTTGGTTTCAGAATAGTGCATAACATAGACAAGGTCGTGGTTTTTCCGGCTCCGTTCGGACCAAGTAGTCCGAAGACCTCGCCTTGTTCGACTGTGAAATTCAGAGTATCAACCGCGACAAGTTCTCTGAACTTTCGCGTTAGATCTCTGACATCAATTACGTTGCTCATGCCTACAGCCAAGACCGGCTTACGTCCCTAGGCGTTTATGTTTATAGTGTGTGTTTTTCGTTCCCGAAGCAGAAAGATGACGCTGCAGAATGCGATTTCTTGAGGTATTTTTCGTGGACGAATTCAAAAATCGCGGCCACGAAAATTCCATCAATTCCCGTCTCTTTCTCGCCCGGGATGTGCAGGTAGAAGTAGTCCTTCGCACTAAGATGGCAGCGCTCCGATAACTACCGGTACGACCACATATTTGGTTGATCTGACTATGCCGAATTGCATCGTCTGTCCTGGAGTGGCGTGCCTTTCTAGGTATGTTGAAAGCGAGTCGTAGTTAACAATCCGGATTCCGTTTATAGAGACGATCATGTCGCCTCCGATGATGTACTGTTGCGCACCTATGGTAACCAAGTTCTGCCCTGCCTTGAGACCAGCTTTGTCTGCTGGCCCGCCTGGAACTGTTTTTTCTACCAAGACGCCATAAGTGTAGTTGGTTCCTATTGTTTGGGCCAATTGGTAATTCATGTCGTCCCCCTGAAACCCGAGGTAAGGATGCATATTGTATTTCCCTGTGCTTATGAGAGACGGCAGTTCACGGAGGATGGTGTCGGACGGTATGGCGAAACCGACCCCCTGCGCACCGGTTACTGCTGCGGAGGTAATTCCAAGAACCGTGCCATCAGCATTGAGCAACGGTCCCCCGGAATTTCCAGGATTTATGGGCGCACTGAATTGGATCGCGTCGGCTAGGGTGAACGTTCCTGTAGTGGATTGATACTGTATACTTCTTCCCAGTTGACTTACTATGCCGAAAGTCACTGAGCCCGAGAGCCCGAAAGGATTCCCGATTGCTAAAACAGGTTGGCCAACTCTCAAAGTGTATGATGATGCGAAGTTTAGAGGGTGAAGGTCGTTCTGCGGAGCTTTGGTTGAGAGAACTGCGATGTCGCTGTAAGGGTCAGACCCGACGACCGTTGCCACGTAGGCGTCACCGTTCCAGAACGTTACCGTCGTGTTAACCATCGAGTCTACTACGTGGAAATTGGTTACCACAAGATACGAATCAGAATTCTCAATAACAAAACCAGAACCAAGCACACTTTCCACGCTCGTCTGGGGGCCGAATATGGTTAGCACTGTTACACTTCGCGACCCCTGAACTGTGACTACGCTGTCGTTGGAGCTGGCGTAGATGGCGACCGGGTTCAAACCAACGACAGATACGTTTCCTTGTGGTTGAGTAGAGGAAAGTTGATTCCGCAGCTTTCCAACAGACTCTTGAAGTGAGGCAACTTTCGCGTTTGCCGAGGCCAAGGCAGAATTATAGTACACAATCATTGAACCGAGAACCAATACGAATAACAGAAGAATACCAGCAGCTCTTCTGATAGTGACTTGCTGAGAACCCATATTGACCAATCCGATTTCGAGGAAGTTAGCAACTACAGCACGTAGTTAAACTTTCACACGAACCAACCGGCCGCACCAGCCAGGTTAGCCGCAACTAAGGCTCGGCTACAGGTACTACTACGAGCTCTCTGGATTCTGGAACCGCGCTATCTTTGACCGTCAAAGGACTGTGTGGGGTTGTGCCAACTTTCTAATCTTGGGGTTTGTGGCATCTAAACGAGTGAACCACAGTGTCATAGAGTTCGCCAAAATCTGGGGGCGCGTTAGGCGAGAGCATGGTGTAGATCACAAAGTACCTCGATGTTTCGGCGCAACGTAGATGAACTGAGTATGCGTCATGTTTCACGGTTCTTTTGCCAGGGAGTAAGCCGCCAGCTGCCTCGTCGAGCGTTATGTGATTGAACGCGGCTTTGTGTGAGTTTACTTCAATTGAGTCTTGCTTGACCCGCTCAAAATTACGCACATTCCCGGTCTTACGGATGTTTTTTAGCGTTTGTTCGGCTTGTTCCTCCACCGTCGGGAACTTCTCCTGAACTTTCTCTATCGCCCCCCAAGTAACGAAGACCTTCTCCCTGTCGGGGAAGTGAAAAACAATATCACCGCCCTCACGGCGGCTTTTGGGGTTAAATTCAATCCTGCAAACTTTCGGGTAGTCTATGGAGAAACCGTAGATGCTGAACTTTTCGAAACTCTCTTTTTCCAAGAAACAACACTCACAGTGTACCCTGACTAGCTTGAAGTGTGGAAATTAATGATTCCGCACAAGGTTTGCCCTCGAAAAGTAACGTTGTTCAAGGTATGGCGAAAGCTACGCGACCTAATCGAAGGGTCTGATATCCATGTGGGAGGAGACCAATCCGTAAGCAAACGAATATGTCACAATCGTCATTTGGTCTACCTGGCAATTTGTGAAACCTGATGCTTACTGATTTGTCTAGCGGCCTTCTCAGCTGCAGTCAAGGTGTATTCTATGTCTTCTCTCTCAATACCTCTATGCGTAACCATCCTCACCCGCGCGCCCTCCACTGCTCCCGCCTTTACTCCGAACTCGTTCATCTTTGCAACCCACTCCTCCGCGTTTACTCCCAAACCTTTCACATCGTAGATGACGATGTTCGTTTGAACACGTGATGGATCTATGGAGATTCCGTTGATCTTCGCAAGCCCTTGCGCTAGCATTTTGGCGTTTGCGTGGTCATCTTTGAGGCGGTCGATCATTTTTTCGATCGCAACTATCCCTGCGGCCGCGATTACTCCTGCCTGTCGCATACCTCCTCCAAGCATCTTTCTATAGCGCCTAGCACGACCGACAAACTCGCTGTTGCCCACCACCAGAGACCCGATCGGTGCACTCAAACCTTTGGAAAGGCAGAACATCAAAGTGTCTACGCTACGCGTGAACTCACGCACGTCTACATCCTGCGCCACGGCAGCATTGAATATTCTAGCCCCATCCATGTGAACGCTCAAGTCGCGGCTCTTCGCGAAATCAAATACGGCTTTTGTTTGGGACGGCGACCAAACTGTTCCACCGGCGCGGTTGTGGGTGTTTTCTAAACAAACCAGTGTAGTGGGAGGGAAGTGAATATTGGGTGGCCTTAGTGCTGCATCGATCTCCTCCGGTGTCATGACTCCCGCTTGTCCTCTAACAAGCCGAGGAATGAGCCCACCCAACGCAGAGAACGCACCGACTTCATAGTAGTACATGTGCGCATCAGTCTCCAAGATGACCTCATCACCTCGTTTGGTTTGACTCAAAACACTCACCAAGTTTGCTTGTGTTCCGCTGGTAGTGAGTAGTGCCGCTTCTTTGCCCATCTTCCTGGCGGCGAGCTCTTCAAGCCGGTTAACGGTCGGGTCCTCTCGATAGACATCGTCCCCTAACTTGGCCGTTCGAATCGCCTCAAGCATTTCCTCAGTTGGCAACGTGACAGTGTCGCTCCTCAGATCAACAATCCGCAAACTAACCCGCCAAATCCACGTGCCAACTAACAGCCAAATATACGTACTGGAAAGATTACAGATACCTCGTTTGCGCGCATCGTAGACGCAGGCCGCTCAAGCTATTGAGATTATGTATAGTATAGTGGGCAGTAGATATATCGGCCTCCAATATCAATAGACAATGAGTGTCGCTTCAGTGTGCCCGCATTACACGGAGCTTGCGTTGCGCGATGGAGATTACGATTCTTCAGATGCGGGATTGATTCTCAACATAGCAAGGTATTCCACTCACGATGGCCCAGGCATTCGCACCACCGTATTTTTCAAAGGATGCCCTCTTAATTGCTGGTGGTGCCACAATCCCGAAAGCCAATCCCCCGTGCCACAACTCATCTTCAGGGAAGACAGGTGTATCCATTGCTTTGCTTGTGTGAAAACCTGTCCGCATCAAGCGCTTGTGATAATCGATGACAGCCCGGCGGCGCTCGGTGATCTATGTGACCTCTCAGGCGAATGTGTTCGAGTATGCCATTCCGGGGCACGCGAAATCGTCGGTAAGAAGATGATTTCTGCCAACCTGATGAACGAGATAGAGAGGGACACCGTGTTCTATGATGAGTCTGGAGGAGGGGTCACATTTTCAGGGGGCGAACCGTTCATGCAACCTCGATTCCTCAAGAGCCTTCTCAGACTATGCAAAGAGAGAAGGATACATACCGCAGTAGAAACTTGCGGCTTCGTCAATTCTGAAGTCCTTGCTAGCACCAGCGCATACGTCGATCAGTACCTTTACGATTTGAAAATCATACAGGATGAAAAACATAGAAAATTCACCCGCGTCTCAAACGCACTAATCCTGCAAAATCTTAGACAGCTCGCTCGTTCCCATGACCACGTCACGATTCGATTTCCAGTCATTCCAAGCGTGAATGATGATGAAGAGAACGTGTCACAACTTGGCGAATTCGTGGCGTCTTTGAGGGGGATTGAAGAAGTTGATGTTCTTCCTTATCATGAACTCGGCATCGCGAAATACGGGAGGTTAGGAGTAAGCTACAGGATGTGCGAGATCAAGCCACCTTCAAGTGAAGAAGTAACGAACGTAGTGGAACGGCTCAGAGAGTACGGACTAAAAGTGAAAGTTGGAGGTTGAAGCCATGAACGAGAGAGTTCGAAGACTGAGGCAAGTTAGTCTAGATACCAGGTCGCATATTTCCACGGAACGAGCTGAAATCATGACTGGATTTTATCGAAGTTCTCTGGAGCCTTCAGCTCCTGTCCGCAGGGCCTTGGCATTCAAGCAGCTAATGGAGAGCAAAACAATCTGGATTGGTCAGGACGAACTTATCGTCGGAGAAAGAGGCCCTGCTCCGAAGGCGACTTACACTTATCCTGAATTATGTTGCCATAGCCTTGAAGATCTCAGAATCCTCAACGACCGCAAGAAGATCTCCTTCGCAGTCAACGACGAAGCGCGCCGAACGTACGAGCAGAAGATTATCCCGTTCTGGCGCGGCCGAACGATGCGTGACATGATTTTCTCCGAGATGACGGAAGAATGGAAAGCAGCCTATAACGCAGGTGTTTACACCGAATTCATGGAGCAACGCGCTCCTGGCCACACAGTCTTAGATGATAAAATCTATCGCAGAGGATTCCTCGACTTCAAGGCTGACATTGAAAAGAGCTTGCAAAACCTAGATTTTGATGATGATCCCGCGGCCTACCCCAAACAGAAGGAACTGGAGGCTATGTCAATTTGCTGCGACGTCATCGTACGATTCGCTGAACGACACGCTGAGAGAGCGCGAGGGATGACCAAGCACGAAACCGACCCTAACCGGAGGAAGGAATTAGAGAGAATAGCTGAAGTCTGCTCTCACGTCCCAGCGCACGCGCCTCGAGATTTCTGGGAAGCTTTGCAGGCCTATTGGTTTGTCCACTTAGGCGTTATTTCGGAGCTGAATACTTGGGATTCGTTTTGCCCAGGCCATTTGGACCAACACTTGTACCCATTCTACAAGAAGGAGCTGGAAGAAGGTACCCTGACTCGCGAGCAGGCGAAAGAACTTCTAGGATGTTTCTGGGTGAAATTCAACAACCAGCCCGCCCCACCAAAGGTCGGAGTGACCGCAGAAGAAAGTGCAACCTACACTGATTTTGCTAACATAAACATAGGCGGCCTTAGGCCAGACGGCTCTGATGGAGTCAACGATGTTAGTTACCTGATCCTAGAAGTTATTGACGACATGCGGCTGACACAACCATCCTCCAACATCCAACTAAGCAAGAAGAACCCTGACCGTTTCTTAGCGAGGGCATGTGAAATCATTCGAGAAGGATGGGGACAACCCTCTCTCTTCAACGCTGACTTGGTCGTGGAGGAACTCGTTCGCCAAGGCAAATCGATTGCCGACGCGCGATCTGGCGGGACGAGCGGTTGCGTGGAAACAGGTTGCTTTGGGAAGGAAGCCTACATACTCACTGGATATCTCAACCTGCCAAAAATACTGGAAATCACCCTCAACAATGGAACCGACCCAAGAACGGGCAAGAAGATTGGCTTGGAGACAGGTGACCCTACAGCATTCAAATCATTTTACGATGTCTTTGATGCCTTCGCTAAACAACTCAAGTACTTTGTTGACACTAAGGTCAAAGGGAATAACATTATTGAGAGGCTATTCGCCGCCAATATGCCAGCCCCGTTTCTTTCCACACTAATTGATGATTGCATAAGATCTGGCAAGGACTACAACGACGGTGGGCCTAGGTACAACACCACTTACATCATGGGCGTGGGCATCGGTACATTGACCGACAGCCTATCAGCGATCAAATACCACGTCTTCGACGAGAAGGCTCTTACTATGGATCAGTTGCTGAAATTACTGGCGGACAATTTCGAGAGACAAGAGAGAACACGCCTGATGCTGTGGAACAAGACGCCGAAGTATGGAAATGACGATGATTACGCCGACACGATACTGAGGGCATCATTCAACGCTTTTCATGACACGGTAAGCGGCCGGAAGAATACGAAGGGCGGATTCTATGCGGTCAATTATCTTTCCACTACTTGCCACATCTATTTTGGGTCAAGGGTAGGCGCAACGCCGGACGGAAGAAAAGCTTGGGAGCCTGTTTCTGAAGGCATCTCGCCAGTGCAAGGTGCAGATATGCACGGCCCTACTGCTGTGATAAAGTCCGCCGCCAAAATGGATCAAGTTCGCACCAGCGGAACACTGCTTAATCAAAAATTCTCTCCATCACTCCTTCAAGGCGAAGAAGGCATCAACAACCTAGCACATTTGGTGCGATCCTACTTCAAGTTGGACGGCCATCACATTCAGTTGAATGTCATAACAGGAGAGACCCTTCGAGCAGCCCAAGCCAACCCGGAAAAGTATAGAGACTTGATTGTCCGCGTGGCAGGGTACAGCGATTACTTCTGCGACCTCAACAAGGCCTTACAGGACGAAATCATCGCCCGAACGGAACACAAATCCTACTGAGGCATAGACGCCCCGATTTCAGCACGTCAAGAGATGTTGAAGCAGATTTCTAACGCCAGTGCGGGTAGGTCACGTAGAAGCCGCGGCCTCTGGTCGGGGAAGACCATTCAACCTTCAGGCCTTTCCTCTTTGGTATGTACACGACATCTCCAGCTTGAACCTCGGTTCTGGTCTCGCCCTCTTTCAACAGGAACGAGCCGTCAGTACAATAGATCACCGCGCAGTCGTTGTCATAGTCGAACTCGCACGGTTCGGATTTCACGACTTCTATTATACCCGCAGTTACTGGTGCATCTTGTTTCCTGTCGATCACATCGACGAGTTTCAAATCGGCTTTTCCAGCTTCAAACCTCTCGGGAACAATACCCGACTTCTTAACTAGAACAACAGACAACGAATTCACCACAACAAGCATCTGTGTGGATGTATTTAGCATTTGACTAGTCTGGTCACGCGTTGAGCTAATCCAAAAGAAAACTTCGCACTCTCAAAATTGCAATTTCACAACACACGAAACGATCGAAAAACCTTCGTCAATCACACTCATCGTCATCAGCACGTGTCGATTGACCGGAATCAACAAAATTCATGAGAACGCACTAGAAGTGCCACTATGCGTGTTTTGCGCCAAGAAGCTATGCGTTATGGTCTTACAACCTACGCGGCAAAGTGTATGTATGACTAAAGCGCTACAATCTGTATTGTGGAGTGATTTGAATGGCACAAGCTAAGCGGCTTACCGCTGCTGACATCATGACCCAACCCGTCGTGACCGGTGGGCCGTACGATGCTCTCACAAGAATCGCCGCTCAGATGCAACGGCACACAATCGGATCGATCGTAATTGTGGAGAATCGAAAGATAGCTGGAATATTGACGGAAAGGGATTGTGTTCGGATAGTCGAGCAAGTGGGAGGGTTGCTTAGCAAGAATCAGGCCAAAGATCACATGACCAAACCGGTACTTACCGTGCAATCAGACACATCGGTGTCCGACGTCATCAAGCTCATGAGTGAAAAACACATTAGGCATCTCGTTGTGTTGGACAAGAAAGGCGACGTGGCGGGCATAATCAGTTCCCGAGATTTGATGAAGATCACAAAAGACGTTATGGCGATTTAGCAAAATCCGATCTAGAATCATTTAACGAGAGAAGCGAAAGGAACTGCGTTCCAACACCCTCTCATTTCGTTACGGCCCAACGCGTTTAGCGACTGCCTGGAATGCGCCTGCGTCGGCAGTGTTTACTGTGTCACCGCGATTTGCCCGGTGACATTTTCGGGAGGAAGCGTCCGACATTTTTCTTGTACTCAACGTACCCATCTCCGAATCTCGTCTCCAGCATCTTTTCTTCGCTATGCGTTATCAGCACGTAGCCTGGAATAGCGATTAAGGGGATTAGAGCGAAGGCATTATGCCACATTAGCAGGAACCCGATGAACATTAAGAAATACGCCAGGTATGAAGGATGTCTAACGTAGCGGTAGGGGCCCCAATCCACAAGCTTATGACCCACTGGCATCTGCCACGACGTAGCATACCGCCCTCTAGCCACAACGCTCCAGATGAAAATCAAATACCCAAGAACCATGACGAACGATCCGAAAGGCTCCAACAGACCCATTCCGAATGTGCCGAAATCAAGGAAACTGAAAAGCGAGTTTCTAGAGTAACCCAAGAACACATAGAGAAAGGACTCGAAGAAGAACGCAACTGTTCCTGCTCCAGCCAGCACCAAGGAACCCGCGATTTGCCTCTCGATCTCAGGTTTTGCGGATCTACCCGAACGGCTCCTGTGATAACGCAAGAGATTGTCCAGATTGATGGCTGTGAAAAGCACCAGACATCCCGCTACGATAATGACGTTAAGTAGAGGAATCATTGTACGACACTTTTTGCAGGACCGTTTCAGAGGACAGTTCGATTATCTGACGAGCCTATACATTAAAGGAGCTCTGATGCGAGAGGCTGTTCAGCGGATAGCCCCCGCAGGAACACCTATCTTCAAGAGCTTTGAACGCAGCTTGACAAAATTGTCGTTCGAACTTCGCACGGTCTATTACATAACGAAAGGGCTAGTCTGGGGAATCGTTGCTATTCTTGTTGCAGTCCTCGCGTTGCTTGTCTTCACAATTGTGGTGCCTGTCTGGCTGCGAAGCCTTCTTGCGGCAAGTTCCTCCCAAAATGAAACGGTAATGGTACTTGTTGCGTTGAGTCAAGAGCGTGGTCTTGTAGGTCTCGCGTCATTGATGTTCGTTTTGGTGATTGTCGTGATTTTCATCGGAATAATCGCCTCAATTGTCATCGGAGTTTTCGGGACAAAGCCGCTGAGTCAAGTGAAGGGGGCGGATGAAGCGTCCGAGACCCTGAAACTACGTTACGCGAAAGGAGAAATCACAAAAGCGCAGTTCCTCGAAATGAAGAAAACTCTAGAAAAGGGCGAATGACAACCCCGAGCCTTAGCTACCTAGACTTCTCTCCATCTCGCCTTGCTTCTCGCAACTAGGAACAGTGCTACAGTTACAGCGATCAGAATCATCCAGTCAAGAGCAGTCGCGGTGGATGACACAGCCAGATATCCGGCAGCACCCTGAGCGAGTTCTGCAGCGTACGTGGTCGGAGACAAGTAAGCGAAGTACCTGTACGGAAGCGGAATGTAAGTGATCGGATAATAGACAGGCGGTATCGTCGAGAAAAGAGTTGAAACAAGTCTCGAAAAGGCAAAGCTCTGAACAATGTCGGTCGAGAATGTTGAAAGAGTGAAACCGATTGCGACTGAAGTTAGGAACATCAAAAGAAGCACTCCCGCAAAGGCCATTGCCCCAATCGCGCTCAAATCCATGAAGTAATGCGCAAGAACCCCGAGCACGATGAGTGCAGGGAAAGAATAGACAATCTCCGAAATCGCCATACCAAACATGTAAGTCTGCCAGGCAGTTGGGGAACTAACCACCATGTCTTGGAGCTTGAAATCGTTCTTCAAATGCGAAAGATCTCCCTGAAGTCCCACACCGGCCGAGAACATGGTCATAATGAACCCGCCCTCTATGGCCTCTCCAATTAGGGCTCCATGACTCACGAACACAATCACAAGCAGAAACGAGAGGGGAGAGAGAACTGTGTTGATTAGAACAATAGGATAATTCCTCATTTCAAAAATTGAATTGACGAGTATGGCAGCCAAGATTTGGCTGAACCTGTTCCTCTTCTGCACAGAACTCTTTTCGTCAGACAATTCAACTGCCTCCTTTTCGACTCGCAAGGTAGAAGAATATGTCATCGAGTGAGACAGGATTAATTGTGAATTTGACCCCGCTCTTTGCGAGCTCCCTGGAGATCCTGAAAGCCTCTTCTTCGACTGTAAGGATCCTTACATTGCCATCCATTCCGGTAATCACCTCGCCTTTCTCCAGAGCCGGAATACTGGGCGCGGGCCTTGAGAGAAGCCTCATACTGTAGTTGTAGTTCACACTCTTCCGCAATTCTTCTAACGTTCCAATCCGGATGAGCTTACCACGGTCCAGTATGCCAATATGATCGGCCAGCCGCTCTGCCTCTTCCAAGTAGTGCGTCGTAAGGAACGTAAAGCGCTCCTTTCCGATCTCTCTGAGAGTCTCCCAGAACTCTCTTCTCGAAATCGGGTCGAGCCCTGTGGTCGGCTCGTCTAAGAAAATCACTTCAGCTTCTGAGGCTAGAACTGTAGCAACCATGACTTTTCTTCTCATTCCACCGGAGAGTTTGCGGTTGAGTTGGTCGGATGAGCCACCGAGATCTAACCTTTCAAGTGCTCGCCTCGCCCTGCGCTTTGCTTCACCGTAGCCGAACCCTCTCCAAAGAAGATATGAGAAGACTGTCTGCATCGGGGTCATCCAAGGTATCGGCCTGGCTTCCTGGGGCACAATGGCAATTCTCTCTCTGACCCTGCGTGCCTCCTTCACAACATCCATCCCGTTTATTGTAGCAGATCCGGATGTTGGCTCAAGCTCCGTTGCCAAAATTCGCACAAGCGTGGTCTTCCCCGAACCATTCCTGCCTATCAGCACGAATATGCCACGGGAAGCCAAAGAGAAGCTCGCAGAATCGAGCGCCTTGGTTTTGCTATTCCCGTAGACTTTGGTCAGGTGATCACATACAACCTGCCCACTGCTCATTTCCTTCTCCCCCTTGAAGCAACCGTTGGATTGGTGCGTCATAGGATTTGCTGAAACGGAAAGAGACATTCGAAGGGCTTAACCATGCCAACTGCGCACGATAAATAGGGGGTCCATTTGCCGTACTTCAATTCAGTTGGTGTCGGGTTCGAGGAATACGAGGACTCACATGAATTTCTGAATCTGGTCAGGCTCACAGACAAAGCGAACTTTTCAAGCCTATGGATTCAGGAAGGAAGCCAAAGAAGCTCACTGTCGTTGGCGGCGCTTGCCCTTAACTCAACTGTTCGGATCAAAGTGGGCGTCGGCGTAACCAGCCCCCTTAGAAGACATCCGCAGATTCTCGCCATTGAAGCAGCAACACTCAATGAAATATCCGGTGGGCGGTTTATTCTGGGATTGGGAGTTGCGTCCTCTGCGATCACAAACTACGGGCTGGAAATAAGACCGATACCTGCCATGCGGGATACGTTCCGAATTGTCAGAGGGCTCCTTTCAGATGAGCCATCGCAGTTTTCCTACAACGGTGAGGCATTCTCACTTAAGGCACCCCAAAAACGATTGATGATGCCTCGCGTTCCCATTTACTTTGGCGGGATTGGCCCACGAATGCTCGATCTTGCTGGGAAGGTAGCGGATGGACTAGTTTTGACGAGGAGAGGTTCATTTTCTGTTGAATACGCAAAGTACGCGATTGAGCGAGTAGTCAAGAGCGCGAAGAGCCACAAACGAGACCCAAGCAAGATTGATTTTCTCGCATTCTTTGAGACTTGCATTTCAGAGAATGAGAACTCAGCCATACAATTTGCAAAGAGAATACTTGGAACCTATACAATTCCTCAGACTCCGAGCTTTGTTTCAAGCCTGGCCGGCATCCAAGATGGCGAAATCATGGCCGTGAAAGAAAGGTATCTGCATGGAGACTTTGCAGGTGCAATTGAGGCTGTTACGGATGAGATGGTCGCCAAGTTTGCTGTCGCTGGCACGCCATCCCAATGTTTGGAGAAGCTTGCGAAGTTCACCGAAACCGGCTTGAAGACGCCCATTCTGTACATCCATGGGCCAGACAAGAAGATAGCCGCGAAATTAGCGACCGAACAAATCGTTCCAAAACTCATACGCCAATAAGCCAAATTCATTTAGACCTTGAGCGCAATTCAACATCACAAAAGAGCAGGCTAGGTGTGCGAAAAAGCGAGTGATGTTGACTGGCATGGATTTGCCATCATTGAAGTCATGGCTCGATTCCTATGGCCGTGCCTGGGAGACCAAAAATCCGGAAGCGGCGGGAGTGCAGTTCACTGAGGATACCTCTTATCAAGAGTCGCCATACGATGAACCAATGCGCGGCCGGTCAGCAATAGTTGAGTACTGGTCTCACGTACAACGCACACAAGAAGACATTCATTTCAACCACGAAATAATCGTTCTTACAAGCCATGTTGCAACCGTTCATTGGACGGCATCATTCACACGTACTCCATCAAAAGCCAAAGTGAAACTTGACGGGATTTTTCTACTGAATTTCGAAGGGAATCATTGCAGGAGCCTCCGGGAATGGTGGGTTAGGCGCGAGATGTAGGCTACGCACACAGCCACGGTGTTCTATGCGATGACCGCGCACACTACATGATCCTGCGGGGACGATTAGATCAGTTTCGCCTCAGAGGAAGTCTCTCCTTCCACCATCGACCAAGAGGGTTTTGCCGGTGATGAATCGGGATTCGTCGCTCGCGAAGAACAGAACGGCAGCAGCGATGTCTTCTGGCTCACCGATCATGCCCAACGAGGTGATCTTCTTCCTCGCCTCGAGAAACTCCACGTACTCTTGGTCGGTCATTTTCCCTTTCAGCATGTCAGTGTGAACAGCCCCGGGCGCCACACAATTCACATTAATGCCGTATTGTCCTAGTTCAAATGCCGCAGTCTTTGTCAACTGGATAACCGCCGCTTTCGACGTGGCGTATGCGGTTTCTCCCCATAGAGCGATACCGAATCCTGAGTTCGATGAAATGTTCACGATTTTCCCATAGTTTCTTTGCATCATGTGCTTTGCGGCTACTTGTGTGCAAAGAAATACGCCCTTGAGGTTCACGTTTAAGGTTCTGTCCCAGATTTCGTCAGTGGTCTCTAGAAGGCGCGTACCGAAATCGACGGCGGCGTTATTGACGAGAATGTCCACTGTGCCGAACTCGTCCAGAGTGGTCTTGATCATGACTTCAACCTCACTCCTGATTGAGACGTCGCATTTGACCGCGATGGCTCGCGCTTTCACGCCTCTTATCGCGTTAACGACCTCGTCTGCTTTCTCTTGATTCTTCTCATAGTTGACGACGACGCTGCAGCCCTCCCTGGCCAGGGCCAGAGCCGTTGCCCTGCCGATTCCGCGGGAACCCCCTGTGACTATGGCTGTTTTTCCATCAAAACGCATCTTGCGCACTTCATTGCGGATAGGCATCTTCAATCACCAGGAGAGTTGACATTCGACCAGTTGAGGTCTCTATTCTTCAATTGCGGACGCCACTGCTTGTTCAGTCGGCGCTGGCAGGTTCGGATCAGGCGGTTGCCAATTCCTTGACGGTGGAGGCTATGGTTGCTCCAACTTGCTTCGTGCTAGAGGTCCCACCTAGATCAGGCGTTAGTGTGGTTCCTTCTTTGAGAAGTTTTCGTATTGCAGCAGTTGTCAGCTCAGAAGCGTGTTTCTCTCCCAGCCATTCAAGGAGTAGGGCAGTTGCATTCAGTATTGCTATTGGATTCGCGATTCCTTTGCCCGCAATGTCAGGTGCGGATCCGTGAACGGCTTCAAAGAGCCCGGCTTCTTCCCCCAGATTGGCACTACCGGCAAGGCCCAGCCCGCCTACAGTGGCTGATGCGAGGTCGCTCAAGATGTCGCCGGTATAATTCTCTGTGACTAGAACGTTCAACTTCTCAGGAGAAAACAGCATTTGCTGAGTGATGGCGTCGGCGTACATGTAGTCCCTTTGGATGTCTTGATACTCTTGTGCTACCTCGTCGAATTTTGACCGAAAGAAGGCGAAGCTTCTGAGAACGTTGCTTTTGTCAACGCACGTAACCCTCCTCTTTCCGTCGTGAGGCGAACCTTTGCTATTTCTAGACAACTCGAAGGCTTTTCTCACTACACGCTTGACGCCGTTCTTTGTCATTACAAGGGGGTCCACTGCAATCTCATCACGAAGAATTCCTGACCTGTGAGCTGCATAGAGGCCTTCGGTGTTCTCTCGGACTATAGTGTAGTTGATTTGACCTGGTTTCTTGCCTGTGAGGACCGTTCTCACGCCATCATTCAGTACAATGGGCCTAATGTTGGCGTAGAGATCTAACTCAAACCTTAGACAGAGCTCGATGCCGATTCCCACTTCTGTGCCGTCATCGTACCTGATGTTGGGCAGTCCAACCGGACCTTTCAGAATCGCGTCTGCCTTCGAACAGACCGATAGGTCGTCCTTCGAGATGCTCGTTCCCGTTTCGAGGTAATGTTGTGCTCCGAGAGGGATTTCAGTAAACTCCAATTCAAGGTTGTTCACGCTATCCCGCAGGGCCTCTAATACTCGCAATGCTTCAGGCATTATTTCCGGCCCCACGCCGTCTCCTTGAATCACAACTATCTTGTAGCTACCCAAACTGGGCCAATCTCCCCAAATCAAACCCCATTGCTCACTGCCTACAAATCAATTTTGGCCGTATAGAAATCATGAGAACATCACGAAATTCCAGTGCACGGCGCGAGAAATAACGGGTGAGTGGGAGTGGTTTTAGGGGTTCCTTAGTTCGCGAAGGATAGGGTGGGCCACACCCTACAGCACCCGGTCGTACTTTCTGAGAACGGTTGGTAAAGCCTCGATGAGATCTGAGGCGACCATATGGAAACCCTTCTCCCTGCGAACAAGGTCTCCAGCTAGCCCATGAACATATGCTCCAGCAGCTGCTGCGAAGAGGGACTCTGCACCTTGGGCCAGAAAGGCACCAATAATACCTGACAGAACATCGCCCATCCCACCAGTAGCCATCCCTGGATTGCCTGTTCTGTTAATTCTCACGCGCCGCCCGTCTGTAACCACCGTATCGCGACCTTTCAAGAGAAGCACGCACGAAAATTCCGCGGCGAATCTAGTGCAAATAGGCAAGCGTTCACGCCAAGTTGGAGGCGCGTCGATTCCGGAGATTGCTCTGAACTCTCCCGCGTGCGGAGTGATAATTGCGTTTGCCCGTTTCAAAATGCCAGCTCGCCCGTTGAGGGCTTTAATCGCGTCCGCATCGATGAGGATAGGCTTCTTCATTCTGATCGCTGACTCAACCATCAAAGGAACGGCCCGCTTAGTCTTCGCGTGGAGACCGATTCCAGGGCCCAATACGAGAGCATCTGATCTTCCAAGCAGCTGGACTACCTTGGGCACATCATCGGATGTGATCACATCGCTCTTGAGTGAATGCACAATGAGGTTTGGGGAATAGGATCTTATGGTTCCCGCAACTCCTTTTGGTGCTGCTATGATTGCAAGCCCTGTTCCTGTCCTGAGGGCGGCCATTCCAGCCAAGGCGGGAGCACCAGAGTAAACGTCACTGCCCCCAACAATCAGGAGCCAGCCAAAATCACCTTTGTGGGAGTATACCGACCTTGCTTTCACTACTTGTTTGACATCTGCTGGGCCGGAAAATGTTGGATTTGTCATGGGGCTACACAGATTCATTTGTGCGTATTAGAAACAGCGCTTCCTCCACCATGGTACAGCAGGCTCTCTACAAATGAACTAGGTGAAGAGCCATCACGATTCCTCGATAAGCCCTTCTTCTAACTGAACCAAGCTGACATTCTTTCTGTCAGGAACCGATGCTTCTCCAGATATCCTTCAGCGGAAGGAGGTGTGAACTCCCATGTTGGTGCCGGTTGCTCGTAGAAGTTTGCGCGAACTGGTGCGGCTTTTCCGTCCCCAACCTCCATGATGCACACTCCTGCCCCATCAAACTTGGCAGAAGGTTGTTTGCCCTGAATCTCACTGATTATGTTCTCAGCTGCCACCTTGCCTTGCTCCTCTGCTAGGTTGCCCGCTCTAGGAAGCATTAGCCCCTTCGGCACTTTTGTGCCGGCGCAGTCTCCCACCGCGAAAACACCCGGTGCAGCCGTACTCATGGTAGCGGAGTCGACAGGAACCCAACCTGACTGATCAACAAGGCCGGAATCCTTCAAGACCCGTGGAGCTACATGAACGGGAATCGCAAAAACCAAATCGTGCTCAATCTCCGCCGATTCAGTCAGAACACTCTTGCCGCGAATTTCCATAATTTTCTGAGCAGGGTGATATTCTATTCCACGTTCTGCCAAGAGACTAGTGACCTTCTTCCCCGCTTCCGGGCCGAGTATCGTTAGCGGATGTTGTTCAGGCGTGATGACTTGAAGCTTGACGTTTTTCCTTACATTTCTCTTGCGGAGGACATCATCGATGATCATCGCAGCCTCGTACGGTGCGGGCGGACATTTGAAAGGAAGCCCGCAGATTAGGATGGTCAAGGTTCCATTGTCGAATGACCGCAACTTATCCCTGATCTGAGAGCACCCACTTTCTGTGTAGAGGTTAGTGGCATATTTCTGAAATCCTGGAGTGGACTCTGGAGAATAATCAGCTCCAAGAGCAATTATCAGGTAGTCGTATGAGAGTTTGTGTTTTCCAACGTTCACTTGTTTATCGTTGGGCCTTATTGCGGTGATCTCACCCTCGATGAAATCGATGCCGCGTTTGACCATGGCGTTACGATCGCCAGCGTTTTCACCCACCCGCCGTCTGCCATCAAGAATCCACAGTTTCGTTAAGCCCATGAAGAAAAGTGTCTGCCTGTCAACCAAGGTCACCTTGCTATCTGACCCAAGGCTTCTGCGAAATGTGTTCGCTGCCGCAAGCCCTCCGAACCCTCCGCCGAGTATCAGTATGTGCTTAGTCACGATCGTTCAAGGACAGTATAGCTCAAGCATTTAGAAAGCTTTCTTGAAGCGGTGAAATTTCAGGCACGGCCTGTGCGCAAGACCATTCCGTTCTTAGTGCCGCAATCAAAGTGATAATTGGACCGGGAAGTGAATATCGCCCGCGATTCGCCACTCAATCCTGTACCTGTACAGTCAGGAACGATAACTTTGATTTAGCCCCAATTCAGCCATTTTAGGGGTTATGAACCACTAGGTGGAATAGTGGAGCTTGTTCCACCCTGCTTTAAGTATAAAGTACCCCAAGCTGTCTGTTGAAAGCGAAAGGGTGGTGAATTGAAGATGGCGAAGAAACGCAAGGTCAAGATGCGAGTTAACGCAGACGCTCCAAGATCCGAGAAGGGCAGCAGCGAATACGTAGCATAAGCCCAACGAGGCTAATGCTGCTTGGACGAGGTTCCTTCGGGAACCTTCCCGATTTACCCTTTTTCCGGTAAACCCATGAGTTTCTAGCGTGCAGGTTTCATGTTGCCTGCAACTAAGTTGAGGCGTTTAAGTTCAGAGACGTGGGATTTTGGTGCGGGGGAGGGGATTTTGACCCCACTTTACCGGTACATATAAACAGGCTTCGTGGGTCCCGTGGTTCCCACATGGATTTGCCAGTGGGACGCATTTCAAATCATCATGAAATAAGTCGATTCAAGTTCCGTTGTTTTTTTACGGTGGGTCGGATTCGAACCCCCCGTAGTACCCGTGCTTGGCTGGATGAACACCGGACCGTTCTCGGTTTGGCAGGGTTTGTCGTCGGACAATTCGCTCACAATCTCACTAAATGTGCATCTAACTCTAAACCATTTGGCTGATGCCGAACAGTCGTGGGGTCGATGGGATACGAACCCACCAAGATCGGACTTCGAATTCAAAATCAAAGCCAGTAAACAGCCGTAGATGAGAATTGTAATTTGCAGTGGAAATGAGTGTACAGGGTCCGTCAAATAGTACGCAGGGCCGGATTCGAACCCCCCGTAGCTGTTGTGCTTGGCTCCGCGAACACCGGATGCTTGCTTTGGGAGAGAAGAATCTAGTAACAAGACTGAAGCTCTCGTATCTTCTCCCGTGGTGAAAAAGCCGCCACTCAAACAGCACCAGTCGGAGATGGGCAGGGGATTTCAACCCCAATTTGCCGGTACATGTAAGCCGTTGAAACTTGTCACGAAATAATGGAGGGCACAACGTAAGATCCGACTGCAGAACATTGACGAAAACATACGCTGAGAGGGGAATCAGGGGATAGGTTAAAAACAAACTTGCAACTCAGCCCAATTATGCCTTTAACGCGTATTTTCTTTACGTCAGATGTTCATGGATCTGATGTGTGCTTCATGAAGTTTCTCAATGCCGCCAAGTTCTACGAAGCGAGCATCCTCATCTTGGGCGGAGACCTTACTGGGAAGATGATAGTCCCAGTCATAGAACAGTCCGACGGAGAATACACTACCGAGTTTCTTGGCATGCATCAAACACTGAAGACTCGGCAGGCTAAGGATGAGGTAGTGAAACAGATCCGAGACAGCGGGTACTACCCATACGAAAGCACTCCGAGTGAGGCAGAGAAACTCCGGGAGAACAAGAAACTGGTGGACGAGCTTTTTACGAAAGTAATGGTTGATGGAGTTAAGCGATGGGTCTCGATTGCCGAAGAACGATTGAAGGGAACCGGCGTAGAGTGCTACATAAGTCCTGGAAACGATGACCGATTTGAAGTCGATCCGATTCTAAAAGGATCGCAGAAGATTCATTGCCCTGAGGATGAGGTTGTCTGGTTGGATAAGAACCACGAAATGATAACGAGTAGCTGGACGAACCAGACACCCTGGCATAGCCCGCGTGAGACAACAGAGGACAAACTTACTGAGATTTTCGGTAGAATGATCTCAAGAGTTCAGCGAATGGAAAACTGCATCTTCAACTTACACGTTCCGCCCTACAACACGCCCATGGATTTGGCTCCCGAGCTGGATGAGACGCTGAAACCAGTGGTGAAGGGTGGGGGGATGAGCATGATTCATGTTGGAAGTACCGCGGTTAGGAGTGCAATTGAGAAGCACCAGCCATTGTTGGGTATCCACGGACACATTCATGAATCCCGGGGTTTCGAAAACATCGGAAGAACGCTGGTCCTGAACCCTGGCAGTGAGTACGGGGAAGGAATTCTGCGTGGTGCAATCATTAACCTTGATGAGAAGAAAGTCAAGAGTTATCTTCTTACCCAAGGATGACGGTTGCCAATTTGTCCCTGGATGAAGCACTTTACAGGGTGTGGTTCGTCGTTCGTCCTTAGGTGGTTTGATCGCTCTCAGGGTAGTAGCTTTCGGACAGAGCTTGGAGGCAAAAGCCGGGATCAGCCAGACTTGAGCCTATTAGTTTTGGTATGCGGGCGACATAAGTTGAGCAACCGTAGAATATGATTCAAACCCCCAGGAACATGAGAATCTAGAGATTACAGAAACGAATAAAAGACGGGTTTCGTGAGATCCATATCGAGTTTTTCTGAATGGAAGTCGACATCCCTAAGCAGGTTTACTACGGGCGAGTCAAGAGAATACGGGAATATTTGCAGGAACACGAACTGAAAGCGCTTCTGGTCTTCGAAAGTCAAAATCTCATGTACATCTCGGGGTTCATTGATGATTCCGGAAATCCCGTCGAGAGACCGATCGTTTGCGTGGTTCCCCTCGAAGAAGAACCTTTCATGATACTATGTGAATTGTCCAGGAACCGCGCTCTTTTCGAGATTGAGAGTAAAACGTGCCCAATTGAGGATATACGTTTCTACGCGGAACACCCGCAACAAGTGAATAGGACGTACTACACCACGCAATGGGCAGATATGGTCGTGGATATTCTTGCTGAGAAGAAATGCCTAGGTGGAAGACTCGGCCTTGATGTTCCACCCGCGAGTGTGGACTCAGTCTTGGCCGTGAAGCTTTCGAAGATGATGGATGCATCAGACCTCCTTCGAGAGATGCGACTCATAAAATGCAAAGAAGAACTTGATCTAATCAGAGTATGCGGTCCATTTAGCGACTTGGGTCAGGAGGTCTTGAGGCAAGAAATCCATGTTGGAAAGTCGCAACTAGAAATCGGTGTGGAAGCCACCACTGCTATGCGACGAGAAGGCGCCAAGAAATATCCAGACGCCTGCATCCGCGCCACAGCCGCAGTATTTGGATCAGGCCCAGTATACAGCGTAATGCCTGACGCTGTGCGAGGAGTGGGTAGGAAGCTTGAGCGAGGTGACAACTTGATAGATATCACCGATTTTCGGTTGAACATGTACGGCGTTGAGAACGAGAGGACCTTCATTATTGGACCCGCCTCTGAAAAACAGGTGAGAGCGTTCAACGTAATGGTTGAAGCACAGGAAAGAGCTTTCGAGGCAGAAAGACCCGGAAACAAGATGTCAGACGTGGATGCAGCCGCACGAAAAGTCTTTGAAGATGCAGGCTACGGCGACTGTATCTCCCATAGAACATATCACGGAATGGGGCTTCACATGGGTCAGTATAATCATGAATATCCCTATCTCACATCGTTCATGGAACGCAAAATCATGTCTGGAATGGTGTTTTCCTGCGAGCCGGGAATCTACGTTCCGGGGGTGGGCGGTTTCAGACATTCTGATACTGTCATCATAACTGATAGTGGACCAGAGAGAGTCACTAACTTTCCGAGAGATCTAGAATCTTTGACTGTGAAAACATAAACGGTTTCCGAAAGGCTTCCTCCCGCAGCTTTCCAATGACGTCCTCGGACATTTAGAGAATATCTTGAGTTTTTCCACCGTGGTTTCGTTAAACGTATACGAGCGATATTCGAACCACGATGTGATTAGTTTCTGATGCAGTTGAAAGTTAGATTGTTGTTGATTTGTTGACTTTTGTAAACAATGACACACGTTCGGTCGTAGCCAACGGAAGCGTTAAATACAATGATCCCAGGAGCTAACCTTTCCGAGAAGATATTTTATGTCGAAGGCGAAGCCGATCGACACACAAGTATACGTTCGTGAAGCGACTGGCCTTGTTCGAGAACTTGGGGCTAAAGATATTTTCATTTGGACAATTGTTTGGTATCCGTTATTTGCTTCTTATGTTAACTATTTCTGGTATACGCCTGCGCTTGTTCATAATGTAAACTACTACCTTGCGTTTGGTCTTTGGTTTATTCTCTTCTGCATTTTTCCGCCTGCATTATGGTGGATGATGATTTCTATCATGCCCAAGACGGGCGGTGACTACGTCTTCACTTCAAGAGCCCTTCATCCAGCGATAGGATTTTCCGCGAGTTTTTGTGTGACCTTTGCATTGGCTTTGACCGCGATCTCTGGTGGAACTTATTATGGTTTGGCTGAGACAGCCGTACAATTGGAAACGGCTGGTCAGATATCAGGTAATCAAGCTGTCACAGCAGCTGGTTTACTCATAGATCCTTTTGCGGGCGGCAGCTTGCCTCTGATCTTCGCCTTAGGGGTGATTGTACTCGTCATTGGAGCTGCATTCGCGTACTTTGGCAGTGGTGTCTTTAACAAGGTAATTTGGGTAATTTTCGGAATAGGTCTCGTCGGTCTCGTAATTGAAGTTCCCATCCTACTCATGACTTCAAGATCTACGTTCGCTGCTGCCTATGCTCAATACTATTCGGGTGGCGTTCAAGGTGTATTTGCAGCAGCGCAGAAGGGAGGGTATGTGCCGGGGTATTCGATGGCTGCCACTCTCCTAGCGGTTCCAGTGATTGCGGGAAGCCTGGGGCCCTACCTCGTCCTAGGGAACGTTGCAGGTGAAGTAAAGAACGTTAAGAGAAGTTATCTGCTCGGACTTTGGGGAGCAATCGTATTGTCGGCTGTTGTTTGGGTAGTTCTAACATTCCTGACGGATCGAGTTATTGGCCTAGACTTCATAGAGGCTTGGACCGTTGGCCCGGGAGGCGGCTTTCCGCCGGTCGTGAGTGCGCTATTAACTGTCGTCGCACCTAATCTCACATTGAACATCGCTGTGGCACTAATACTCCTGATCTCGAACATTGGTTTCTCGTACCTGGGATTCGCATTCGCAAGTAGGGCGATGCTCGCTTGGGCATTCGACCGGGTCGCCCCTGCGAGGCTTGCATATGTAAATGAGAAGTATCATTCGCCGGGTGTGGCCATCCTCGTAACGCTCCTAATTTCATTGTCGGGATGGACTCTCATCGAGTTTACAAGATTCACCTCCATCGTCTTGAATAGCGACGTGCTGAAGTACGTGGCGTGGGGTGTCGTCAGCCTTTCCGCAGTCATAATGCCCTTCAGAAAGAAGGAACTCTTTGATAGGTCTCCAGTGAAATACAGAATTGCAGGCGTCCCCGTCATTTCCATATTGGGATTGGTGTCCTTCTTCCTCTACGCATACTACATCATATTGTTTACAACAACGAACCTCTTCTTCTCGCCGTCAGTAACACAAGTCTATTTTCTGGCATTTATGTTCGTAATTGCGATTGCGGGATACTTTGTCGCATATGCGTACCGGAAATCGAAAGGAATCGACATTACGAAAGCGTTTGAAGAGCTACCGCCAGACTAAGCGGCCGCGCATTCCCGGGCTAAGCGGGTCCCAGTCCTCGGACCCGAAAAAGTAATCGCTAGAGTTGTGGGTTTGCGACCGGTGTGTGGCCGATTTGTTCGGGGTTTGTTCGTGGGTTTGAGGTTGAGAAACTTCAGGGATGGAGCAGGGGATTTCAACCCCAATTTACCAGTACAAGCAAGAAATGAGTCCGCCTATTTTCTTGCCTTTTAGTGAGAGATGAGCCCGAATGGATACCCTGGAACTCCAAATCTGGGTACTGTTCATTTGCGCCTTTGGTGCGAACGCTTCATCACCAGCAGTGTCAAAGCAGCACCTGTTGAAACGACAAGAACGATGACAATTATAGTTAGTTGCTCAAGCGAAAGATCAAGGGTTGGCCCTGCTGAGGATAGCGTCCCGATGTTCTGCTGACTCGTAGTCTGCGTAACGGATACAGTGGGATTCTTTGAGGCTGCGTTTGCCATCTCTGATGCTGATTTCGCAGCCTGCATGGCATCTACGAATCCACCTTCACTGAATGACGATTGGGCCTTGGTGAGCTGATTCTTTGCCGCTTCGAGACCGTTGTCTCTAGATTCGATTTGCGCTTTGGAGATGGCGTCTTGTGCGCTTGCGATTATGTTGTTTGCTTCATTCGCTTGATTCCCCGTCAAAGCATTTGCTATCATAACCCTGTAAGCGTAACCCGTTCTGTCAACCACGATGATAGAGAAATCTTTGGCTTGATTGACTAAGGCCGGAATGTTGCTTCGGCCGATGTTGAATGGGGCATCGAACAAGTCCTTTTCTGGATCTGGATTGCTGTTGGGATGAGAGTCTACGACTTTGACTTGCCCTTCATCAGATTGGCTGCAACATTCAAGAGTCCATGTTCCATCAACGGTGTAGATGAGGACGCCAAATTGTGGGTCCGGGTAGTTGGAAGATGAATACAAAGAGAGAGATTGGTCTTCACCAAGCTTCTCTCGGACCTCGACGTAGTATGTCAAAGTAGAGCCCGGCAAGTGAATCCTAGCCAGATACGTTTTGCCTGTGGCATTTTCTAGGGCATCGATGGTGATTGTCCTCTGAACACTGTCGCTAACGTCTACTATCTGATTTTTCTGGAGCCACCCGAGTCTTATCAGAGACCATGAAGTGAACCCGCCGAGGCTCCAAGACATGAGGTCCCATGGTCCAAGCCAAACAGCAGATGGTTTGCTCTGCTCAGCAAGCCCGTAGCTGTACAAATCTGGAAGGTGGCCTAGTGCGTGACCAAGCTCATGGCAGTAAGTGAAGGAATCCGTATTTTCGTTTTCGAAAGAAACGCCGATGCTTGGGAACGCATGAGGCCAGACTTCACCCGCATAGACAATGAACGTAATCGCATATTTGCCAGCGCCTATTCCCAACTGCCCCAGACGACCCCGTGCTGTTGCGTCGACCGTTTGCATCTGGCCATCATCGTAGTTCCATTCAAACAGCTTCATCTCCTTCACCTTAACCGGCAACGTAATCCAATTCGGTAGTACCTCAGCTGTTAGCTTCAACTTCCCATAAGAAACCGTGGTGTAGTATTCCTGAACTTGCGTCACTGTGATCTCCCGCAATTCATCAATTGACTTTGTGTGAGGCAAATCTGTGAAATCAAAGAAAGCCACCAAATACTTTGCTTCGTTGGGAACCGTATACGCTTGTGCACTCATCGACTTGTTGAGCCATGGTAAGTAGCTTGTAAAGACCAATAAGAGAATAATCAAGCAAGCTAACTTGCTCGCAGCTGACTTACTACGGAAACAAGATTCGGCAGACATGTTCCGAATTACCGTCTTCTAGCGTGTTAAATGCAATCTATATAGCACATGTAGGTTCACGTTCAGAGATGGAGAAGGGGATTTTGACCCCAATTTATCGGTACATATAAGCCGGTTCAAATTGCGTTGCCCGCACCAGCTGACCCACACACAGCCAAGATCGTTTCGCTAGCTGGTTCCTTTCTCAAATCCTCTTGCTATTGAATCTACAAGTTCTTCTGCGATGGAACCGTCTGGGTCTAGTTCGGGGTTGAAAATAGCGATGTCCATCCCTACTGCTCTTTTGCTGCCAAGAGCACAGGTCAGAAGATTCGACAGGTCACGGAAGCTCAGTCCGCCGGGTGTGCGATAGTCCACAGCAGGCATTATGGCGTCATCCAGTACATCCACATCCAAGTGGATCCAGAATCCGTCAATGCCTGTCTCGATTAGCTTGTCAATAGCTTCTGACGATTTGTTCGTAATTCCACTTTTCCGAATATCTTCCCATTCAACAGTGAGGACGCCTGTGGTCTTGACGTCTTGGCTACCGTTACGTTGTTGTTCTTCAACATCACGATAACCAAATGCGACAGTATGCTCATCCCTAACGAGTGGTTTGAGTCCATCGATGTTCGTAAGAATCTCTGGTCCTCTGCCGGTTACAATTGCAAGGTCCATGTCTGCCACTTCGCCAGTTGGCGAAGCTGATGGTTGGTAGAAATCAGCGTGTCCGTCGATAAAGAAGAGTCCATAGTTGCCAAGTTGCCGCAGTGCAAGCATACAACCAATCAAGATACTGCAATCGCCCCCCAAAACTAGGGGAAAGAAACCGTCCGTTATCTCCTGTCGTATTTTATTCGATAGGGAAATGGAAAATTCACGTATCCCTTTCGAGTTAAGTACGTTCGTTTCACTGTCTCTTTGGTAGCTGTATGAAGAGATGGGCACTACTCTTCCATGATACTCCGCGCCGACCCTCTGGATTAATCCTTTAGCCTTCAACGCTTCAGGCAATCTCTCGACCCCCTGAGGTTTCAGGCCTAGGATAGAGGGACCATCAACGACGGCTATGGGCTTCATTACACTTCTGAGAATACCCGCTCCGACTTTAGGAGTTATTCTTGTAAGGCGTCTTTCATTTCATGCGCAAGACTGAAGACTCTCCAAGGGCGCGCCGTTTCTAGTGTGTGCGCACCAGCTGACCCACACACAAAGGACTAGATGTCTAAGTCAGAGATGGGTCAGGGGATTTTGACCCCACTAGCCTGGTCTTGAGTACGTTTAACAGTAACAGTGTAACAGTAATCTATCACGTCAAATGTCTCATTTTGAGATTATTGCGATGGGTTAGTCGGTGGTTCATGTTGGTTCAAATTCTGATGCTCGCACCATTAGACCCCACACACACTGAACCCCACGATTCATTCCAAAGTTCAGGCATGATACCCAGACACATCGGCTAAAGCAACCTACATGAACAGAACCCGATGAGCTGGTCGTAGTGTAGACTTGGACCAGCACATTGCCTTTGGGCCCGAAGAAACCGTAATCTTGATTGTGTGTCTTGTATGGGCGTTCAGTGAATTTGTGGGAGGTTACATTATCCCTCGTTTGCGAGGAAGAGGGACGGTCAAAGCGAGAAGTGATAAGGGTTCTAGCATGGTTATCTGGTTGAGTCTCTTTGTTTCGATAACTATTGTCTTCTTTTTCGGGAAGAATGGTATCACGCTGCTGCCCGATTGGTTCTTCTATCTTGGGATACCGTTGATGGTGGCGGGAATTGCGTTTCGTCAGTGGGCGATCCTCGTATTGGGCCGGTTCTTCTCGACTACGGTTAAGATCATTAGCGACCACAGAATAATCAGTAATGGACCATACCGGCTTATTCGTCACCCTACCTACGCCGGGTCACTCCTCACCCTCGTGGGCCTCGGTCTCGCCTCGAGAACATGGGGAGGCACACTGGTTATTGCGGCTCTGTTTGGGTTAGTCTACAACTACCGCATCAGTGTCGAAGAAAAAGCATTGAAAGCAGAGTTTGGACAGGAGTACGTTGACTACGCCGGAAAAACAAAGCGGTTAATCCCATTTCTGTTGTGAACGGGGATATCAACGCGGAGTGGGCATTCGCCCATCCTTTTCGGATTCGAACATCGTGGTTTTGGTCAAGCTCGTATTTGCAGCGGTGAAGGGCTTAGCTTGCGTTTCACTCAGCGTTCCGACAGCGGTAGCCATTTCTACTTTTCAAGTAGGCTTGTGAAGAAGTCGTGGTGTTCTTCTTCCTCAGCCTCTATTTCTTCGAACATCTCCTTCGTGGCTACGTCTCCTTCCTTGTGGGCTTGTTCCATGATTTCCTTGTACATTTTGATGGCGCCCTCTTCCGCCTTCACGTCTAGTGTCAACATTTCCGTCAGGTTTTCGCCGACTTTTATCGGGCTTGGTTGTATTGTCGGTTTTCCTCCGAGGTACCAGAGGCGTTCAGCCACCTTCTCGGCGTGCTTCATCTCATCAACAGCGATTTTCTTGATTCCCACAGTAACGGCGTAATGTTCAACGCCTTTCCATTGAACGTGTTGCCACATGTACTGAATTGCTGCCTGCATCTCATCAGCGATCGCATTGTTCAACATTCCCAGCAGCTTCTCTGAAGCCATTCAACACATCTCGACTACCACTCCTCAGAAGCCTCGAAATATACGACTTTTTTTCAGTAGTGAAAACTCCTCAGGACAGTGAATTACGTAGGGTAATTTATGTGACCTCTAGAAACACGTACTCAGCTTAGAGGCGGTTGTACTACGAAAGTTGTTGTCACGTCCGATCATCACTTGGGTTACGCAAATGCTGACAAGACAGCGTTCAACGCATTCCTCGACAACCTTAGTCAAGAAAGCGATGTTACGCACATGGTTCTTCTTGGAGATGTGGTGGATATGTGGAGGAGGGATGCTGCAGGGGTATTCCTGGAACACCACGACACAGTTGCTAAGCTTCTTGCTCTCAAATCCAAAGGGGTCCAGGTATTTTACGTGGCGGGAAATCATGATTATCATGTCGTGGATCTTGTCAACCCAGCATATCCCCTTGAGTTCAGGAAGGAATTGAGCCTGACTGATGGACAGTTCAATTATCGTTTCGTTCACGGCTACCAGTTCGATCCTGAACAGAAGATGCCTTTGATGGCATTCTTGTGTCGAGTAATGTCCGACCAAGGCGGTGCCCTAGAGAGTAACTTATGGGTAGATTTCAATAGCGTGAACAATATTTTCTCGAAGATAGAACCCTCTTTCGTAAAAGCAGATCTAGCAGCGATGGCTGAGCGGCTTCACCGGCGCCCTGAGGATAGACTAAAGGAGTCTCTCAATAAAATCAATATGACTGCTTGTAATGAAGTCAAGCCTGGGGAAGTTCTCATATTTGGTCACACCCACGTTCCATTCGTCAACAAAGCGGAAAACGTAGTGAACACCGGTTCTTGGGTTAAAGACGCTGTCATCCACAACACCTACGTGGAGCTTAGCGGTGGAAAGCCCAGACTCTTCGTGTACGGTGGACATGAAATAACTGAACGCACAGAACCTTGACATCCTTCTTGTTCTCAAACTTTTCTTGCATAACAGCGTATCTCCAAGTGTGATTTTCCGCTTTTGTTTTGTTTCTGTGCTTTCACTCCTGACAAGCATGACTCGTGCGAGGAACTGAAACATGTTTTGCGTTCAACTGTTAACAAGAAAGAAGAAGAGAGAAACCACGGTCTGCTGTCTCCCTCTGCGGCGGATTGGGCTAGGTTTGTTTGATGGCGCCCTGTAATTTCGACATCAAATCCGGAGAGAGGGCACTCATTCCATGAGTCTTAGCATGGTCCATTCCTTTCTTCAATAGATCGTCTTTGTTCTCTGCCTCTAGCTCCATAGTGCATCCAGACATGGGGCACTTCAATTTGAAACCCATAAGATATTCACCTCTACGGGACGAGAGTTTGTAGTCCTAGAACATAAAAAATCTTCTAATACTGTCGTAATCACCAAAATGTGCACGTTCTCATACGAACGGCTTCTAAACGTCTAGCAAGCAACGGTAAGGAAAAAAAGTGGAACGAACTTCTGGGTGGCGGAAGTCCTATTTGGTCATGTCGACTATCTTGGCCTTAGAAGCATTGGTCTTGACTGATTCAACGCCTTTCATGCAGCCTTCTTTCGATTCGTAGCCCTGACCAGACGCTATCTCTTCGTCGTTCGAAGCTTTCAATCTCCACCTAAACTTGTCGGCATGGTCTTTGTAGACCTCGAATTTTGGTTCCGCTGGCATATACATTCACCTCCATTCTTCTTCCTTCATCTGCCTCGTGCCCAATGACCCGTTAACATTCAGAGCCCTAATCTGTTTTGCGAACCTGTCAAATGGATGTTAAGAGAGAGGCATCCTGCGAATGTACTTCAGGGATGGGGCAGGGATTTTGACCCGAACTAAGTCGGAGTTAGACTATTACTGTTCGCTACAATAATCACTGGTTGTGGAGACGTCGACGGAATGAAGCTTCTGTTTGTCTGTTCTGGCAATACGTGTCGAAGCCCTATGGCTGAAGGAATTGCTCGCAAGATGTTTGAAGCCAATGTTCACGTCGAAAGCGCTGGAACCCACGCCCATGTTAGGGACCCCCCGGCCACCAATGCTGTGAAAACCATGCGTGACAAATTCGGAGTGGACATTTCGTCACATCGATCCCGGAGCGTAAATGACGTGCACATCGAGGAGTTCGATTACATTGTTCCAATGGCTGATGTTGTTCAAGACGATCTGAAGGAAAGTTTTCCAAGTTTAGGCGAAAAACTGATGCCCTCATGGAGAATAGATGATCCCTACCGTGGCGACCTCCGCACATATGAAGAAACAGCCGCCAAAATTCAGAAACATATGGAAGAGCTTTCCATTTTCCTCAAGAAAACAAAGAGATGATTCGGAGAACTATGCGTGCACAGTGAGTGAGTAGGGGATTTGAGCCCCAATTTACCGGTACATATAAGCGCTTAAGCGAGAATTCGCAAAGGCGGTTCCTCACGCCTGACGCATTATTTGTAATTGTTCAGCTTGTTGTTTGAGCGCTAAACTCATCTTGTCAAATTCCTTCTGTGTGTCCTTTATTGTCTTTGAGAGAAATGGTAGAAAGAGGCATGTTTGCCATTGAATGGCCCGGGAATCCACAAGTGCTCCTTCCAAAGCAACTGCGGGGCGAGTTATCAGGAGGATTCTGGTGAGTCTAACCACGGGTCTCACCAAGCGGTACTGTTATTCCACGAAATGAGAAGAGACTCCTGCAATTCACAAGGTAATTTGATACTTTGCGTATATGCAATACATACATGTGGAACCAAAATTGTTGAGCTGACAAGCATATTCGGCGATGTCACCGGCCTCAAGATTGTGGCACTCAACAAGTTGGTTGTTTCAAGTTCGAGAAAGAATCGCCTTGAGGTAGACATAGATAATTAGTGTGACATTATCATGCGTCGAAGGATAGGCCTTTGACCAAGGTCCTAGATGTCATTGGGGGTCTGATTTTTGGTGGAGTTGTCTGGATTATCCTCAATGTACTTCTTACATTCATTCCCATTATCGGATGGATATTTGCGGCCTTCATCGGTGGCTACCTTGCCGGCCGGTTTGGAGGAACAATCGCCGCAGTAATACTTGCTGTCATCGCGCCGATAGTAATAGGGATGCTTGGAGCTTCCCTAATTGCCCTCTTGTCAGCGATAATTCCCGTTCCGATTCTTTGGAGGCTCGCGAGCGGGATTTTGGGAACCGTAATAGCACTTTGGGCGTTGGTCAACCTGACGTTTGTAGGTCTCGGCGGATATGTGGGAAACAAGGCTTACAGATCCTCAAGATGTCCCAAATGTGGAGAGAAGATTACGAAAGGAGTCTCGGTATGTCCGAACTGTGGCAGGGATCTCAACTTGAAAGTTCCGACTGAAGAAAAAACAGAGAGCAGATCGCCTGAGAACCAGAAGGTTGCCAGACATGAAGCTTCAGAGCCGCAACAAGGAGACGTATCAAGAGTCGCTCAAATCGATCATGTGATGGACGATTTGAAACGAAAGTTTGCTGACGGCAAGATTAACGAGGACACCTACAAGTACTTGAAGAACAAAGCGGAGGAAGAACTGCGAAACGAATTTGAGAAAATGATTAGACCGGTGGAAGAGCCTCCCCAGCAAGCGAATGTTTTGAGCTCGACGAAGTCAGACGCTGCCGGAGAGGCCTCCGGAGACGGAATGACGCATGTGAGTGCCCCTGAACCCGGTACCGAGAAGCCGGAACCAGTACGCGTGATCGGCATACGTCAGAAGCCGCAAATCTTCAGCGCCAAAGTAGTGGGCGTAAGAAAGACCGAGAAGGAGAAAACGCTTAACCAGCCAGAACATTGAGAAACAGGAATGAGCTAATCCGGGTGAGCGTTGACATGATACGCATAAGCGTTCTGGAACCTGTCACAAGCCAGATCGTCGACCTCGATGCAAACCCTAGCGCGACCGTCGGAGAGATCACCAACATTGTCGCCAATCAACTAGGACTGCCCAAAAGGAATTACACACTTGACATACACGGAAGGCGATTGAGTTCACATGTCACTTTGGCTCAAGCAGGTATTGTCGACAAAGATGAATTGACGCTCGCACAGCCTGCGGTTACAGAGTGGGGCCTCAAGAGACCGTCACTTAAACTGTTTTCATCTAGGAAGGCTCTATTCGCCTTGTCGATGCTAATTATAGTCGTCCTCTCTTTGGCAAGCGTGTATTTTGTAAGTCAGCTTCCTGGCTCGCCTTCTACCACATCCAATGGCCAACCGTTTGATTTCTCAGTAATAGCGAGTCATACCGATGGAACCCCCGTGACTACAATTGTCCTCTGTGGAGCGGGTTACTCGGAGCTTGCCATTTCGATTTTGCCAATTTCCGGGAATCCACGATCAGTGAACCTAGTCGTGCGTGATGTTGAGTCACACCCGTTGTTTATAGATGGCATTTCTCTCTCTCAAACCTCAGGAATACCTCCATTCACCTCCACTCTGCTCATCCGAGCCAATTACAACTATGCCCACGAGGGCGACACTTATGTTCTGACGCTAGTAGGGGACGACTTAGTCGGTCAACTTCACACGCTTTCAATCACTGTAGTCTATCAATGCCGGGCTTTATGACAACACGCAATCAGCTTGCCACTCAAAATTGAGCTGAGTACATCTAGAACGATCGGTAAACGAGTTGACATTAAGAAGACTTAGTCGAGGATGCCGCTGGATCTATTGACCGTAGGAAGCCGAAACATCCGACCGATTAGAATCCTCTGGTGCTTTCTTATTTGAGGTTGGAGGATCTGAGGTCTAGCGAGGTCGAATAGTGGATTCCTTGTTCTGAAAGTGACTTGGAAGGTTCCAATAACCTATCACTGTTCCAGAGCTCAAATCTCTCTCCTCCACGCTGTTGAGGCGTGTGATCTTTGAGAAGTTCATGCACTACGTTGCCTACCCGTGTGGTTGTGGGCATTCGGAAATGACGGATAGCTCCAAGCTGCGGTGCCCGCACAGTCACATACGCTGTTTCGTCTTCGACCACTGATATTCCTCTATGCCACGGAAGGTCAGGTGCCGTTACTTCCCAGTGCCACCCGCAACTCGAACAGCAATAACGCTGAACGACAGCATCAAATGCAGGCACATCTTTGACTGGTTCATTGGTTTTCAGGCACACAGGACAGGTCTTCGCAAGCCCAGGCGTTAGGTACAAAAACAACCGATCGTTGTTCTGTATATCGTTGTTTTTGAACGACAAGGCGGGGTCGACGGTCCATCGCATGCGTTTGCCAAACTGTTCGGAGGCTCGAATAATCGTTGTTATACGCGGGTTCAAATCTAGCTTCTCGCAAGCTTCCACCTTGAGTCTCCCGACAATCTGCTCAAGCTCGACATCGAAGGCCTCGTCTAGCATTTCTCTCGTCTTCACGGCACAGAAGTATACTTTCAATTCAATCATCCCAGCTGCCATCGATTCATGCCTCTTCAGGAATTCACAGAATTTCACGCCAATCATTGAGGCGTAATAAGGCTGAATGGCAAGATTCATGCGAAATTGACGTGGTGATTCCGCGAACATGCTTCAGGGATGGGTCAGGGGATTTTGACTCCAATTTACCGGTACATATAAGCTAGCAATGCAACGAGCAACGTCAGTTCAAATTACGTTGTCCGCACCGTCACTGCCACACACACTCAAAATGACGGTTCAAATTCCACCGCTCACACCAGTAGACCCCCACACACACAGGAACAAGTCCCGCTCAAACGACGATAAGACGCCACTAGTTCACAATAGTGATTGATGTCATTCTTATATGACATGAATGTGGTGCAGGAAATTACTATCCCACCAACTGAGGAGAAATGTATAATGGGAAAACGAAATCAGGTTCAGCACGTTATTGAGTGGACTATCTCTGGCGGAAAAGCCGATGCCTTCAAACATAGTGTCCCAGTGGTTTCAATTGTGATCTTGGTCATTATTTTTTCCACTTTTCTAGCAAGTCAATTAGGCAGAAATGTCTGGACGAGTACAATTCTGATGGTTCTGTTTGGGGTCATCGGAATAGCTGGACTTGTTAAACTTAGAAATCCTGTAATCTTAGAACTTGGTGCTATTGGTTTCGTGGCAGATATCGTGTGGGAGCTTTATGGAACTGGAAATCGATTGTGGAGTTATTATCATTCGCCGTTTTACATGATAGGTGGAACTTTGCCAATAGAAATAGCAGTGTTATACTTTTTCTTAGGGATGACTGCAGCGGTTTATGCACTATACAGATTGGAAAAATAGTGAAGCATCGCTTTCAATCTGTTCCTCTCAGTCACATGATCCGGTGGTGTGTGGGTCTGGTGGTGCCCACACACACTAAAACGACGTGGGAACGACGTACGACGACGGTTCAAATCCCTCTCCCGGCGCCAATTTGTTGGTACGTGTAAATAGCTGATTATGGCAATAATGATGAGCATTCTAGTAACGAAACTCATCATATGTCCTCTTCACCAAGGAGCCTATTTGTGTATGTCACTTCTCACAATCATGATGAGTCATGTGAAGGGATTGAATGTGAGCCCGTTTAGGTGGCAGCATGATTCTACCCATGCCGAGGTCTTAAGTACTTAGCATAAGCATGTAGCTGTTAGAAACTTTCTTGAAGCCTATTACTCGGGCTTTGTTGGTTCTGCTTATTTTGACGTTGGCAGCCGGCGGCATAGTTTACTACTGGATGTTCGCCCGGCAAACTATTCCCGTGATTACCACGGGCCAGCCGGCAGCGCAATTCACTTTCTTTCTTAACCCCCCATTTTTCCACGTTGCCGCCGGTGAAGGAAAAAACATTACCACGTTCGTACAGCGAACGAGCGGTTTTTCGGGTGCTGTTAAGATTGAAATTGTGAATCCGCCGAGTTGGATAACCTACAACGCTATGACGGTCGACACAACCGTTTCAAACGCCACTTTCGCGATTATTGCTTCGCAGGATGCTCCTAAGACTGAATTGAATCTGACAGTGAGGGCGTCATCGGCGGGTGCCGCCGACCAAGTCGCAACATTGGACATGAAGGTTGTCGGTGTCTCCACTGTAACGTCAGACCATGGCTCAGCGGTTCTGTATGATACGACAAAGTTTCTCGATACCGACACGTTGAAGTCGCTCACCGCCTACTCAAATGGGACATTTGTTTTCTCCGCTGTCACTCCGCAACTGCAAAGTCTTGCTCGCGGCGACGTAATGGTGGTTCAGCCATCAAGCACACCTCTCGCAAAATTCGGTTTGGTACGCCTCGTTCTGTCGGTAACTCGGGAAGGAGGAGGTGTGATTGTGCAGACTATTCAGGCGACGCTGTTCGATGAATTGCAGCAGCTCCATGTTGGCTTTGGCAATGCTACATCGGTGCAGGCAGCACCCGGATCACTTGCTCCCGCCGCGATCCCGGACAATCCGAATCTCCCTACCGGCACAACGCCAAACGTTGTTTTCGAGGACTGGTTTACCCTTTACAGTGGCCATTTTGGGACAGGTGGAGAGCGGTCTATTCCGGGCGGTGACGTTACCTTCTCAGCGGACGCGGGTATTGGAGTTGAGCTGGGACCTATGATCGACATTGCATGGTCAGTAGGACATCCGATTCCATCACTGGACCAGGCTAGATTGAATGTTATTTATTGGGAAGATTTGACGCTTGCAGTGAAAGGAAGCGCAGGATCCCAACTGAACTATGAAGACGATAATCTACAACAGCTCTACTACGGCTCGATCCCGCTTGTTCCGGGCGTTTGGCTCGTCATATCAGCTACCCTGGAAGGTAAGGCCTCGGGAACGCTGCAACAGAACATCAACGGATACTTCCACCAAGGTATGAATTATGAAATGGGCCCAACTTACAGCTCCGACGAGGGGTGGTTCTTTTACTACCGCTGTAACTCAGAAACTCGGGGGGAATGCGACCCACCGACATTCGACAACCCACAGTTCTCGATCTCGGCAGGTTCTGGTTCTGATGCTACGATTGAGTTGGGCCCCATGGTGAAGGTCAGTGTGGACGCGGACATAGGCGTAGCTGATGCGGCTGGCTTTGCGTCGCTGTCAGGGCTCTTGTTCGTGACATTGAAATCACAGATTCCCAGACCCTCAGACAGACCGCACTCCTGGTGGCTTGAGTGGGGGCTTGACGGAGATTTCGAACTAGGACTCTCCTTGTCCGTTGGCATCTCGGTAGCAGGATACGAGATTGGGTTCTCGACGTGTCTGTGTTCCCCGCCTGCCCAAGGCAGATTGATTGGACCTGGTACACTATTCAACGGATTCGCCATTCCACCATTGGTTACTATCACATCCCCAAAGGACGGCTCAAACCTCGACTACAACTCGCTCACGATATTCCCTTCCTTCACTGCAACTGCCACTGGAGAAGACGGTGATCTCTGCAGTGGACCTCCGCAGAACCTCATATGGTCTGATGAGTATGGTCAAATTGGTACTGGCTGCACTCTTCCCAGCGTGACGTTCAATCAGGATGGTGTTCACCATATCCAATTTACTGCAACAGACAGTGCTGGCTCAAGTTCAAGCGCTACGGTAACCGTATCAGTAATCCTAGCCAAGCCTGACGTGTACATAACCAAACCCCTTGACAATGAACAGTTCATGGTGGATGAACCCGTGACGCTTGAAGGCTACGCAATGCTGAAACTGACCAATCTTCCGTGCAACGGTGCTTCAGGGAAATTGGTTTTCAATATCTGGTTGTACGCCAATATCCCGTCCCAACCGGAATCCGGAACACAGTACTGCACCGCCACAACGACCTTCGACAAGCCAGGAACTTACTCCATCTTCCTAGTCGCCCAAGACAGTTCCGGAAAAACAACGGGCTTTTCGAAGCACGTAGAAATCAACATAATCGAGCCTTCGCAAGGTACAAACTACCCACCCAGCGTTCAGATTATTTCACCAAACGATCAACAATCCTTCCTCTACTTGAATTGGAAGATCACTCTGGATGGAACCGTATTCGACTGGGAGGGAGACCCGCTCGGAACCTATACTTGGTCCTACGTTCCTCTATCCCTATCACAATCACCCGTAACGATAGCGACGGGCCCCCTTCCACCCTCCTCACAATGCACTAAAGATACACCATGCCACGTGACCGCCTCCCTAAACACGAATGACTATTGCAAGGACAATCCGACGGGCGGAGATCTGGCAATAGTGCTTGAGGCAACAGAAACAGGACCCGTCGAACAAACGGGTAAGAGTCAACCGGTCACGATTCATCTGTCCTGTGAAAAGCAAGTAGCGATCATCACACCAATCATTAACCAACCGCCTCCAGCAGCACATCCGAATGTCAGCGTTTCCGCAAACGGGCCTCAACGACGAATTCTCGAAAACCATTCGTGCAAGGTATGCCCATGACTAGGCCAACCGTACTTGGTCGCCGCACCCTGCACCTCGTAGCAATCATCGGGCTGCTCATCGTATTGGTTCAAGTGCCAGCGACACATGCGGCAACGCTCACACTCACCTCAGACCCTGACTGCGTCTCCCGTGGTCCAGACCAGGTGGATTGTTTCGCTAGAGGACAGGACAACGCGCTCTGGCACTTATACCGCAAGGCAGGAACATGGTCCAGTTGGGAGTCCCTTGGAGGCAACCTAACCTCAGGGCCGTCGGCAACCTCATGGGGACCAGACCGTCTAGACATGTTTGCTAGAGGACCCGACAATGGGTTGTGGCACGTGTGGTGGGATGGATCACTTCATCCATGGGAGTCTTTGGGCGGCGCAATTACAAGCAACCCAGATTGCACTTCCATCCCAACTACCCAGGAGATTTTCTGCTTCGCCAGAGGTCCCCAAAAGGCTCTCTGGTACACTGGCTTTTCCGGCGGAACCTGGACCACATGGAAGTCCTTAGGTGGGATCCTAGCCTCAGGCCCAGGGGTTTCATCCTGGAAGGATGACGTGGAAATCTTCGTGAAAAGCACGGATAACGCGATGTGGCAGATATCCATGGGAGCGGGAGGGAGCTTAAGCCAGTGGCAGAAAAGGGGTGGCGCACTTACCTCGGACCCTGACGCTGTCTCATGGGGGCCGAACCGTATTGATATTGTTGTGAGAGGTCCTGACAATGGGATCTGGTACAAGTGGATGAACGGAGGAACATGGAGCAATGGCTGCCAGGGCTGTGACGGATATTATAATCTAGGCGGTAAATCAATTTCAGGACCCACAATCGCGTCCAGAGATGTGAATAGCCTTGATGTCTTTACTGTAAGCACGGACAATCACCTCTATCACAAAGGATGGAACGGAGCCGTTTGGAGTCCCTGGGAAGCCATCCCGATGACAATGGCGCCCACAGGCATGACAACGACGACGAGCCAGCCAACATCTGTCAGTAGCGGCTCCACGACGATTTCTCCAATATCGATCGCCAGTAGTAGCTCTACCTCTCCGGTAGTAACTCCATCCGTCACAGTCACCTCGACACCTACGTCATTGTTCACTCAATCACCGAGCACACAAACTCCTAACCAGACTGGAATAGGGGAGATTTTGGCTACGCTGCAGCCGACTGACCTGATCGTAATCGGCGGCATTGTTGTCATTGCGGGTGTCTTGATTGCGCTCGTGTTGAGAGTACGCGGAAAACCAGCATCAGACACTAGTTCATGAGGGAAGGGCATAGTCTACAGCATCCAATGCGGATCCCAAAATCCCAATGGCAATGAGTTCTGTGGAAAATGTGGCACTGAAGTTCAAGACTAGTGCCCGGTTCGTCCCTAGTATGTTGGTGCGCACACCCACTTTTTCACGCTCCTCGCTTCGCTTTGTGTGATATGACTGGTGCGCGACGACGACGAAAAGACGGATGGTCTGTGGGTTGGGGTTTGTTGTTAGGTGGTTTGTGGTTGAGTGGTTAGTGGCGTGTGCGCACCACTATACCCACACACATTCATCGCGGAGGATGGGAAGAGGTTGCTGAAGGAGTGGCTCACAGAACGAGAATCGATGCTGGAAAAAGCAGGGCTAGAGGATTCAGACTATTTCTTCCTTAACTGGCGTCGGAAATCGAGATGCAGGTAACAGCCGCGGAACACGGGCATGATGCACAGGCTTAAGTTGCCTATGATAGAGCTATCGGTGATAGGCCATTGTTCTTCCGTGTCTTGAGTTCAAACCGAGCTTTGGCTTTGGTCGTTGCCTCGATGGTGATATTGTCTGTTATTTCCCCTACCGTGAGAGTTGGTGCTATAACCACGATACTTGATCAGCAGTGTTCAACTGTTGGTGGATTTTACCTAAACGGCATCGGTGCATCTGAGCCCGCAGGGCAGACGTTCACGCCGACCCAAACATCTGTGGTAGCCTTCTCAATTAACATCTATTCGACAAGCCCCTTTCCCACACCTATGACGGCGAAGATACTAGCGGGAGGAATCGGTGGAGCGGTACAGGGGTCCGTTAACTTCAACGTTCCGGCCGTTTTCGGTTTGCCAAGTGGCGACTGGTTCAAAGTGCAGTTTACCAGTGGAGTTCCGGTGATCCCTGGTTCGATTTATGCGCTTGATCTCACCGACAATCTCGCCTCTTCTGGCATTAAGTGGAATGGCTGTAAGGATAGCTATCCCGGGGGAAAGGCGTACTCCAGCGGGAGCTATAACACATATAACACAGTCGGAGCCTCTTACAGTTTCAAGGAGTATGCGTTCGGCCTGACGGTGACACCGGTCGCGACGCCGGATTTCTCAATCTCATCCTCTCTTGCCGCCATACCGGTAACACAGGGAGGAAGCAATACAGCTACAATTACGGTGACTTCGATTAACGGACTCAATTCGGCAGTTGACCTGTCTGCTTCTTGGGTTGGGTCCGCACCGACTGGCGTGACATTCACGCTACCGACCCCGATAACGCCACCGTCAGGAAGCACTGCGACATCACCATTGATAATTGTGGCTACCGGAAGCGCCTCCACAGGAAGTTTCACCCTTCGTGTGACTGGGACGAGCGGATTGCTCAGTCACGATGTCATACCTGACATAACAATACAAGTGGCGGCAGTCACAACAAGCACAACAACACCACCAACACCAGCTACGGATTGGGCAGTTCTCTCCGTTTCGCTAAGCCCTTCTGCTCCACATGTCGGTGACCCGGTCACATTCAGTATGGTAGTGACCGCGCTCTCGTCTCCGGGACCATTTCCGCAGAGCTTTGCTGCTGTTTGCCAGATCGACGGAGTATCCTGTGGTGGTGGCTCTCATACCTACCCTGGACCACTGGATACTCCTTTCACTGTAAGCGCGCAAACACCTTGGATTGCGACGGTTGGTACGCATACTCTGACCTGGGGAGTCGCCACGATCCCAGTGGGTCTCGACCCGGACAAGAGTAACAATATGAAGAGCACTACTTTCACGGTGGCACAAGCATCCTCACAGCAAACGACGACAGCCTCTTCGACCGCGTCTCAGGCTCCTGATTTTCAGGTTAATGTGAGTCCGCCATCCCAAACCGTGCTTCAAGGCGAGACGACTTCATATGCGGTTGATGTTGCTGGTTTGAACGGGTTCAATTCGCAGGTTTCATTGTCTGTCTCAGGATTGCCTCCGGGCGCGAATGGAGTCTTCAGTAACCCCTCGGGAACTCCAAACTTTGCTTCAACCCTCACGGTCATATTATCGGGGGATGTTGCAACTGGTTCGTATACGTTGGTGGTGACCGGGAGTGGAGGAGGATTAAGCCACGTGGCCAACCTAGTTCTAACAGTTAACGCAGCCGTAGTAACGCAAACCTCAGCCTCCTCAACTGAAACCGTAGCGTCTTCAACTCAAACATCAAGCGACCTGACGAGCATGATCCAACAAAACCAACTCCTCATACTCGCAGCCGTAGTCTTGTTGGCAGCCGTCATAATTGCGGTAGCGTTGCGTGGCCGACGAAAACCAACCTCAACCACCAACTAAACCCTAACTGATCCATCAATTCGAACCCTCGCTGAGCATAGTGTGCATATCTATCGGTGCGGTCGCCTTGAGTCGGCCGGCCGTCGTTCACGTAATTTCGTGTGTGTGTGGGTCCAGTGGTGCGGCCGCCGGAACTCGAACCTACCTACGTGAATCCTTGGGACGCAGGGAAATCATCTAACTCGTGCGGGGGAGGGGATTTCAGCCCCACTTTACCGGTACATATAAGCCGCCTAAGTTCAGTGTGCCCTTTGACGACTAGGTCAAGCCAACGCTAAGGGCTTAGCATGAAGAAAGTACCCTTTGTTTGCACTGCCAATCTGCAGCGCAGCCCAACAGCTGAGAACCTCTTTCAAGGCTGGAATGGGGCTTGGAAAGCAAAGTCCGCTGGAATAATGCCGCATCCAAAAGGCAAATCGTTGACTCAGGAGCTCATTGATCAAACAGACCTTATCATAGTCATGGAACGAATCCACAGTCAATACATACACTCGCATTTCAAGTGTAGTCCAGACAAGTTACGAATCCTGAACATAGCTGACATTTACTACCGGGACGACCCGGAACTCATAAGCATACTTCGGAAGAAAGTCCCACCAATTCTACAGGAATAGTTCCAAGTTCCTCCCAACTCCTCAGAAACTGTAAAGTCGAAGGGAGAGAATTGCCTGGGCCGGGAGCATAAGGAATCAATTAGGACGAAAAGGGAAACATTTCTACGTGTGATTTACGAATCTCTAGTCATAGTGGGAACTCTAAGCTTCAAAGAATAACGGGTCACACGGCTCGGGGAATAGCGTACATGGTCAACACTCACACTGTGAGAGGCAGGATCCGAGAAAGCGGAATGCCTCCAGAAGAGGTTTGGAGTGGCTTCTTCGATGCCGAGAAAATTCTTGATGCCATGAAGATTGACTCGGCGGTCAGGGATGCGGCAGACTTCGCATGCGGCTATGGAACATTCACTATTCCAGCTGCCCGAAGAATACAAGGAATCATGTTTGCCTTAGATATTGACCCACGGATGGTCCGTAGTGTCGATGAGAAGTCGAGCAGCCTAGGATTGGCTAACGTAAAGTCGCTCATCAGGGATTTACTACATGATGGTTCAGGCTTAAGGAGCGACAGTGTGGATTATGTGATGGTCTTTAACATACTCCACTTGGAAGACCCTCTGATTATTCTTCAGGAGTGCCTTAGGGTTCTCAGGCCGAAAGGGCGAGTTGGTATCATTCACTGGATACGTGATCCCAATACGCCTAGGGGACCGCCCTTGGAGATGCGCCCTACAGTGGAACGGTGCGTAAACTGGTGTCTTCAAGCGGGCTTCGTTACGGGGTCAGACATCCACGTGGACCTGAAACCGTATCATTTCGGATTGTTGATGAGAAAGTAAGTGTCGATTATGTATGAAGTCACGTTACTCCTGCAATAATGTTTTGGGGCGGCTGGTTCGATTTGTTGGGCGTATCGAGAAACCAAAACCTGTGGGGAGAGCTGTATATCGTCTAGGTCTCTGAGTACGTCTTTCCTCTGGCAGCGATCGTCAGCATCAAAATTGCGAAGAATGATGCGCTTATGAAGCTCCACTTAACATCCGAAACAGTTGCTACAACTCCAGCAAGGACTGGCCCAATTGCGTTACCGATTCCAATGACGCTCTCGTACGATCCGACCGCCGCACCCGCTTGTTCGTCCGGAAAATGGCGTGAAATGAGGCTTATGCTCAATGGGAAAACTATAGCAAAGCATCCTCCCAGGATAGCGATAGCCGGTAGGAAAGCGTTGAAGGTTGGGTGGAGGGCTATGACCAGACAGCCTGCGCAAATCGATAGGGACACTAACATTAGCGCCTTCCTCTCGCCGAAATGCAGGAAACGTTCGGACATGGCATAGGCAGAGACTCTTACGATGCCAAATGCGGTGAATAAGCCGCCAATCAAGACCGCACTTATCCCAACCGAGTTCGCGTAACCGGGAAAGATTGAGGTTATGATGCCGAAAACTATTCACCGAGGTGCGGTGAATGTGAACTTGCTTCTGTGATCCGACTACAGGATTTCATCGACTCAAGTAGTGTACCGTTCGTCGCTGAAGTATCTGTCGCCTCTGTCGACGCATATGGTGACTACGTTTCCTGTGGGCAACTTCTTGGCTTCTTTCAATGCTACGTAAACATTCGCGCCTGTTGACATCCCACAGAAAATTCCTTCCTCCCTAGAGAGTTTGTATGCCGTTTCTCTTGCCTCTTCGTTTCCGACTTGGACGATCTCATCTGCGATATCTTCGTCTACTATTTGTTTTTGAATTCCGCCGGTTACTCCAGGTATTTCTTGTTTTACTCCACTTTTCCAACCTGAAAGAACTGCTTCTTCGCCAGCCCATCCGGTTGGTTCTACAGCTACGCACCTGGTACGTGGGTTTGACTCTTTCAGAATGTGCGAGACACCCATGAAGTTTCCTCCGGTACCGATGGACGAAACGAAAACGTCAACTTTCCTGTTAAGTTGCTTTAGGATCTCTCTGCCCATGTCAGCGTGAGCGAGGAAATTGCTGGGGTTGCTGAACTGGCGTGCCCACCATAGAGAGGAATCTTTTTCCTCAGCAGCCATGCACAATGCTCTACCCGGTTCTTCAAGCATTTCTCCCGGAAGGCCCGCCTTTCTGGCTTCCTCTCGCTGGGCGAGAGGAACGGGGGAGGGTGTCGTTACGAATTGGGCTCCATAACGAGTTAGAATCTTCTTCTTCTCATCTGTCAGAGAGGCTTCTGATATGAATACCTTAACTTTGTATCGCTTCATGCCTCCCACATATGCGAGCGCGATGGCAGTGTTTCCAGAACTTGATTCGATAATCGTACGACCGGGTTTTAGCAAACCAGCTCTCTCAGCGTCCTCGATGATTCTCAAAGCCATTCTATCCTTGTAACTCCCGCTGGGGTTGAGATTTTCCAACTTGACGAATACATTGCCATCGGCCGTACTTTTTGTCAGGCTCTTCAACTTCACAATTGGTGTATTACCAATTAGATCAAGCGTGCTTTCTACGACATTCATGCTACTCAATGCACCCCGACTTGACTTCTTGTCGAGTTTAAGGATTTAGAACAGCTTACAAAGCGATGGGGCAACGTTAAGTGTGAAGATGAGCCGCAACCAATAAACGTGGACGGAGAGCACACGGTTGTCGTCTAATCAAAAATTGAAGGAAGAATAATGATGAGCTTTGCAGAATTTGACAAACAAACCTATGAACAAAGGTGGGAAAAGGTACAAAGAAGGCTAAGGGAGACTGGGAACGAAGCTTTCTTAATTAACCAACCTGGGAATGTCAAGTACCTTTCGTGTGCTCACATCCCAAGATTCCTGCCTGTCAGCAGCCTCATAATTCCGAAGACCGGTGACATCGTCGCTCTTGCTTATCCTCTAGAGAAACCACGTGTAAGATCACTCTCAACTATACACGAGTACCTTCTCCTTCCGAATCGCGTGCCTAGTGAGTCTCTTGTGAGAGCTGGAATATGCAGAGTACTTAGGAAACTGAGAGTCCGAAGATTGCTGAGCGATACACCCGAGCATCTTCCGGGACTTGCCTTGAAACTCGACGACTTCATCTTCAAGTTGAGGGAACAGAAGAATGATGAAGAGATTCAATGTATCGCTAAGGCTTGCGAGATCGTTGTCGGCGTAATTTCCTACGCCGAACGTGAACTGTTGAAGCCTGGTTATACTGAAGTCGAGATAGCCGCAGAAATTGACCGTGAAGCAAGAAGGTCTGGGGCTCAGATGATGACCTTTGATACTATGGTTGCTTCTGGAGAAAACTCTGCCCACCCACATCACTTTGTTTCAGATAGACGTGTGAAGGATCATGATTGGGTAGTTTTGGACTGTGGGGCATTCTATCGAGGTTACTGTTCTGACGTAACTAGAACATATCAAGTAGGAGGGCACAGCGCTGAGTTCGAGAACATTCACAATATCGTTACAGAAGCGCAACGAAAGGCAATAGAGCTGTCACGGGCAGGTGTAAAACTGAGTGTCATCGACAGCGCTGCACGTAACGTAATAAAGGAATCCGGCTACTATGGTAATTTCACAACTGTCACAGGACACGGATTAGGCGTTACGATGGGAGGGAGCGGGGGTGAGCGGCCCACTATAGCCCCCGGCGCTGCGGGCAGGGCTAAGAACGGCAACGTTTTCACTGTCGAGCCGGGGATTTATCTCGAGGGGAGGGGAGGCGTGCGAATCGAAGACGATGTGGTCTCCTTTGAAGACGCTCGCGTACTTTCACGATCGGAATTGTGAAGTGAGACAATTGGTTGATCGAAATCAAGAACTAAGAGAAGATTGTTTGGCACTCCTCAAGCGACTCCTAGAGGCGAGGGGTGTCTCTGGTTATGAAAACTCGATCAGAGATCTCGCTATGAATGAACTGAAGAATTACGTGGACAATGTCGATGTTGACAACCTTGGCAGTGTAATAGGGGTGAAAAAAGGACTGGCCGACAAGCCGGCTATCCTAATGATAGCAGCCCACATGGATGAGATAGGACTCCTAGTGAAACATATCGACGAGAAAGGCTTCCTATATTTCGAAAAGGTAGGAAGCGTTCATGAGAGATTTCTCTTCGCACAAGCTGCAACAGTACACACTGAGAAAGGACAACTAGAGGGAATCATCTTCTCCGAACCATTTGACACCCCGGAGGAACAGGAAAGGAAAGTCCCGGACTTGAAGTCATTCTATATGGACCTTGGAGCAAAAAGTAGGGCTGAAGTCGAACACCTAGGCGTGAGAATTGGGGACCCCATTACTATCGAGAGGCCTTTCAGAACCCTAGCGGGAAAGAACACGATAGCCAGCAGAGCATTCGACGATCGCGTTGGAATGTGCGTCCTCATCGAAGCCATGAAGCAGCTTAAAAATGAACAACTGCCGCTCTCAATCTACGTTGTCTTCACTACCCAAGAGGAAGTTGGATTACGAGGAAGCCACGTTGCAGCATCCAAAATTGCCCCCCAAATGGCGATAGCCGTGGACGTAATGCCTGCTCGAGATACACCCGGCTTCAAAGAGAAAGAGTACATAACAAGGCTGGGCAGAGGACCAACAATCACGATAATGGAATCAATACCTGATACACCCATAGGTCTGCTAACTCATCCAAAAGTCAGGAGGATGCTAGTCGAAACGGCTGAAGCCGAGGGGATTCCTTACCAAAGGGAGGTGTCCGCCGCGGGAACTAACGATGCCGCAGCTATTCAGCTAACGGGTGAAGGTGTTCCAAGTGGCGCAATTACCATTCCAACAAGGTACACACACGCGTATGAACTGTTGGATACAAGTGACGTTGTGGACTCTGTTCGGTTGCTCGTTGCGTCCCTCCGTCGTGCGCATAACTACCTCTAAGTGAATGAAACGCAGATCGCGTTACTGCCTTGAGAACCCCCTCTGATCTACTGTATCGAGAAGTGTTAGGCGCCGAACCGCCGATGCACATCCGTCAGACCGTCAATTAGCAAATTAGCCAAAATGGCATCTAGAGAGGAGGCAAAGAACTAAAGACTGAAGGAATCCCACCTGTGTGAAGAAATACAACTCGCTCGTCAACCCATTCTCCTTGTCGTGCTAAGTCAATAACGCCAGCCATCGCTTTTGCAGTATAAACCGGGTCCAGAAGAATGCCCTCGCATTGCCATAATTCCTTCAAGGTGGATTTCCCCTCCTTTGACGGCACACCATAACCTTCTCCGATATAGTCCGAATTCAGATGGACCTCCCCTCTGTGAAACTCTCTGTTGAGGCCAATCTTCTTGGACAGAGCGTTGGCGACGCCGCAAATGTATTCCTCGAACATTGGATCGTCATCATTTCGGATACCGAGAATTTTCATTTGCGAATTAGTCATCGCCTTTCCTACCAGGATGCCAGCGTGAGTGCCGCCACTTGATGAACAAAACACAAGAACCGTTGGCTTCGGCGGTAAGTTCTGTAGTTGCTTTTCAAGCTCTTCAAAACCGGCCACATAACCTTGGGCGCCGACCTCATTTGATCCTCCCACCGGGATTATGTAGGGGTTACGGCCTTCCTTTCGCAGCCGTTGGGCAAACGCGCCCATGGCGGAGAGGCGTTCTTGCTTGGAAGACACAATGTGGATTTTCGCATCAGCGAGGACATCAAGTAGGACATTTGCTGTGGGCGGGTCAGGTTTCTCACCTGCTAAGAAAAGGTGGCATTCTATTGAGATTTTCCGAGCAGCAGCAGCGATTATGCGAGCATGATTTGATTGCATTTGTCCTGCTGTTAAGATCACGTCGGACCTGTTCCGCAACACGTCAGCCATAAGAAATTCGGCCTTACGCGCCTTGTTTCCACCCATCGCAAAACCGGTCAAGTCATCGCGCTTGATCCAAACATCTCTGTTTATTCTACGCGAAAACTCTTCGAGCCTATGCAGCGGAGTTGGTAAGGTGCACAGCGAAATACGTTCGTCCAAGAGTTCGTTCAATTCCTAATTGCTCAGATCCGCAAATCTGCAATCTCGCATTTATCAACATCGCTCAATGACGTCGTCGTATTGAGGTCATTCATTAAGACTGGTTAGCCAGTGAACAGCTTCTTTAGTTGACATTGGGAGTTCAAAGCAATCGGACTGGGTCGATGTAATGTTTCCTAGATTGAATCTTGCTACTGTACCAACTCCACTTCACAAATTAGAAGTCTTGTCACAGAGCCTAGGCATAGATCTGTGGATCAAACGTGATGACTTGACCGGTTTCGGAATGGGAGGGAACAAGGTTCGAGAAGCGGAATTTTTGCTAGCAGATGCTGTGCAGCAAGAGGCAGATGTGGTGTTGACGGCTGGAACATACAATCCAACCATGTTAGAGTAATCGCTGCTGCTTCCCAGCGAGTTGGGTTGGAGTGTCATCTCTTTCTATCCGGACAGGAACCTGATCCTCCAACAGGCAATTTCCTGCTGGACCGCCTACTAGACGCGAAGATTCATTCTACTAGTTCAAGGGCAGAGCGTCACCCAGCCATGGAGGTTTTCGCGAGCCGCCTCAGGAACGAGGGGCATAGACCTTACGTCATTCCGGTAGGTGGCGCAAACGCGATCGGAGCGTACGGATACGTTTTAGGTTTCGAGGAGTTGGAAGGTCAAGTGCGTGGATTGCCCAAGAAACCGACGATTCTCATATTCGCTTCGTCTTCTGGGACGACATACGCGGGTCTCTTGATTGGAAAATTGCAGATAAAATCAGAAGTTCAGATTGTTGGAATAAGAACAGACTTGGATCCGAATCCTGAGAACGTAATTTGCGGGATAGCCAATGCTCTCGTTGAACGACTCGGAATTCAGGAGCGAGTTAGACGAGAAGAGGTTCATCTCAACAGGGATTATGTTGGAGAAGAATTCCGTGTGCCAACGAAAGAAGGAATCGACGCTCTAAGACTGCTATGGCGTCTGGAGGGCATTCTGCTTGAACCCGTTTACACAGGAAAAGGAATGGCAGGCCTGATTGATCTTGCTCGAAAGGGCCTCGGGAAGACTGAGCGCGTTGTTTTTCTTCACACAGGAGGTGTTCCAGCGACCTTCAGCTTCCCAGAGATCCTCTCGCAATCAGTGTAATGATGCAGGGAACTCATTTCTTCCCATAAATGCGAACTGGAGGAACCTTTTATGGACGCACCACACCGCAAACTTGTCGGCAATTTGTGATCCCTGCGGGACCTCGGACACCGAATCGCTAATAGCGCAAATCACAAGTTAGATTATTTGAGCTGCCTCCGAGCGGCATCGGTTTCAGGTATTAGATTCTTCTTGTTTCATTCACCATTCCGAATGAGGTCTTTGTTCGCAGCTTCTTCCACTCTGTCAAGCCAATCGTTAACTAACAGGTTGAACAGTTCCTCTTGTTCTCCCGGTCCTCCCAGAAAGTGGCCCGCCCGATCCAGCACGGCGAAAGTGGCTCTTGGATAGTTTTCCAAGATTCGCCACTGGTCGGAATATCCAACAACTGAATCTTGTCTGCCACAAACAATGAGTGTTGGTTTGTCGAGATGTTCTGTGAATCCGTCTCGGTCAAAGGAGAAATTGTTGATTGTCTTAGACATAATGAACTTATGATCTGCGTCCGTATACGACGGGAGAGCGTAAGCTCTGAGGTAGTCCAGTGCTCTTTGACTCTGAACAACGAGGAAATTTCCCCTTAGAAAATCTTTTTCACGCTCAGTTAACTGCGAAGTGAACGTCGAATCTTCGACAAGCGTAGCATGAGAAGGCAGGTTCCGCTTCCCGTAGGTAATGACAGGGACCCAGAGAAATAACCCGTCAATAAGGGAGCCTCTTCCATGAACAACTCCACGTGCAAGATAACCACCATACGATTCACCTGCAAGCACAAAACGTTCCCCCCGCGTAACGTTATCGATGAAGTCTAAGGTCACTCGAAGCATCTCGTCGTTACCAGTAATCCAATCTAGCCCGCGCGTTTTTCCATGGCCTGGCAAGTCAGGGTAGAGACGCTTCCACCCTGAACGGTGGTTGAAAATCGGTTCCAAGCCGGCAACCATACAACGATGGTCTTCTTCCTTGCCATGAATTATAACGATTGGCCGACCTTCACCGAACGCCTCGTAGTTGACAGTTATCTTTCCCAGATGACATTCCATGAGAAAGGTCTCCAAGCGTGCAATGATGAGTCAACTTGCTCGAAACTATTGCTGGATCTGGAGAAAATGGATTCGGCCCAATAAAGGAAATAGGTATTTGTGTATGCGGGAAGTTGTGCCTAGTATATACAAATAGTAACTAATGAAAGCGTAAGTGCATAAACGTATTAGTTCACCTACGCCTTGATGAATATCGGGTCGGAGTTATGTCTCCTAAATGGAAATATGCAATCGTAGGTGTAGTAATCATCATCGTCTTGCTTGGCATTGTGGCATGGCAGTTCATCACGCCCAGTGTTCCGACCCCTCAGGTGACTCAGACAACTCAGGCAAGTGCCGTGCCGAACGCTGACACTTTGATTTGGGACACAACAGGCGAACCGAGGACCCTTGACCCAATGGATGCTTATGACGGACCTTCAATCCGTGAAATAGCTTCCGTCTATGATCGGTTGGTGAGTGAGGATTTCATTAATGGAACCTTACAGATCGTGCCGAGCTTGGCCACAAGTTGGGAGGTTGATTCATCAGGCAGAGTCTGGACGTTTCATCTGCGTCAAGGTGTGAATTTCTCCAACGGCGATCCGTTCGATGCTAATGCTGTCAAGTACTCTTTCGATCGTTTGCTTAAGATGAATTCGCCATCAAGCGGCCTCGTATGGATGTTCAGTCAAGATATGAATCTGAACAGCACGAAAGTCATTGACAAGTATACTGTTCAAATCACGACGACGCAGCCTTCCGGTTTCTTTCTCTCTACTATAGCCACTTGGGCAGCGTCGATCGTTGACCCTGCGGTCGTTGAAGCTCATGGAGGCGTAGTGGCCAACCAGGACAATCAGTGGATGTACGACCACGAGGTCGGTACAGGTCCTTACATGCTCGTGGAGTGGCAGCACAATCAATACATAAAATTGACCGCGAATCCGAACTATTGGGGTGGATGGGACGGAAAGCACGTCAAGAACGTAGTCATCAACCTCGTAAACGACCAGGTAACGAGGGAACTTCACTTGCAGAAAGGTGACGCTGACGTTGCTGATGTCTCGCCCGCTCACTATTCAGACCTACAGAACTCCACAGGTGTTACCATATCCTCAGGCGTGGCCTTCAGGACACAGTTCGTGACCATCAATGTTCGACCTACTTATCATGGTCAGCCTAACCCACTCAACAGCACGTTGGTCCGACAAGCGATTTCATACGCAACAGACTACGACACTATCATTCAGCAAGTGTATAGAGGCTATGCTATCAGGCTTCAAGGCGCCATTCCGAAAGGAATGTTCGGTCATGATAATGACTTGTTCATGTACAACTTCGACGTGACTAAAGCGAAGGATTTGATGAAGCAGGCAGGATATAATGTGGACAGCCCGAACTTCAAGTACATTCCTCTAGACCTCATTTATCCCATCGGAATGGATGACCAACGCCAGATTTCGTCAATTGTGCAAGGGAACTTGGCAAGTATTGGGTTCGAAGTTACGATAACACCGCTGACAATGCCGGTGTTGCTTGGGAAGATGTCTGCGGGCGATTATCAGCTGCTTGTCCTGTACTGGGGAGCAGACTACAATGACCCTGACGATTTTGCTTTTGCATTTCTTTCATCCGCCAACGTAGGAGCACAGTTCGGCCAATCCGCCGTAACCGGCGATACGTGGGGAACAGGTTGGGTGAACACACAGGTGGATCAACTCCTATGGAAGGCGAAATTGAGCACCAATATGAATGATCGGTTCCAGCTCTATAAGCAGGCTCAGGAAATAGCGATTAATGATCCCAACATGGTTTACGTGGCACAACCTGGATGGACTATGCCCATGAGAACTTGGGTGCACGGTTTTGAATACATTCCAGCAGGTCTCTTTGACTATCTCTACTACAAGGTTTACAAGGAGATTTCGACTCAACCAGCGTCGCTTATCACTCCACTCTCACCTTTCTCAACTGCAAGCTATGCTGCTGAAAGTATTCTGCAAATGAAGGAAAATGTGCCTAATTCACACGAATTAACCACGAACTGACCGCTTCTTGCGCGGGCAAGAGGCGGGCTGGCTTTTCTTTAGACAAAGGCTGCGTTTTCGTCAAGAGTGCATTAAACAATGCCTGTCAAAGCCTGGCAGTACATAGCGAGAAGGATGTTACTGCTTGCTTTTGTGCTCTTGGGCCTTACCGCTCTGACTTTCGCTATTTCCCACGTGATTCCAGCAGACCCTGCAAGAGCGTGGGCGGGGATGAAGGCGCAATCCTCAACAATTCAAGAAATACGAGAACGTTATCACCTTAATGAGCCCCTCCCCGTACAGTACTATCTATACTTGAGCGATTTGCTTCATGGCAATCTCGGGTATTCACTGGTTCTAAACACTTTAGTTGCTGATGTAATCGTCGAGGCGTTTCCAGCGACATTTGAGCTAACATTTGTCAGCATGATTATAGCGGTCACAGTGGGGGTAGTGCTTGGCATTTTATCGGCCATAAAGCGCAACAGGATTATCGATCATGTCACCAGGATATTTGCACTGACAGGAATATCGATGCCTGTATTTTGGCTTGGTCTACTGTTACAGATATTATTCTATTACAGGTTGGGTTTGTTGCCCTCTGGGGGACGCGGCGCGACGCCAACCCACTATACAGGCCTCTATTTACTGGACAGTATAGTGAGCGGAAACCTCGACACGTTCATCGATGACCTGAGGCACATCATCCTTCCCTCAATTGTTCTGTCATATGCCACGATTGGCATTATAACGCGGATAACGCGATCGAGTATGCTCGAGGTCCTGAGGCAAGACTATCTGACGACTGCTAGAGCAAAGGGTCTTCCTGAGAGGATCGTCGTCTACAAACACGCGTTGCGCAATGCCTTGATACCGACTGTTACAGTTGCTGGTCTCTCATTTGCAAGCCTTTTAGGAGGTGCCGTCCTAACCGAAACCATATTCAGTTGGCCTGGGGTAGGTCAGTTAGCTTATCAGTCGATAGTTTCGCTTGATTTCCCGCTTCTGATGGGGCTAACATTGCTATTTGGTGTCATTATGGTCTTTTCCAATTTGATTGTCGATCTGATTTATGTGGTTCTCGATCCGCGAATTAGGCTAGAATGATATGAGAACGCAAAGGTTACGGCTGGAACTCGGTTCGTCTGTCGACAGACTGGAGCCACTAATTCGTTTCCTGCGAAGCAATCTCTTAGCGGCGGTCGGCCTTACCATAATCACCGCGCTTATTGTTTTGGCTATTGGTGCGCCCTACATTTCGGTTCAGCACCCCGTCAGTCACGGTGGAGGAGAGCGTTGGGTAATGAGTTTCACTGATGTGCTTCAGCCGCCAAGCTGGGTGCACCCATTTGGAACTGACGATCTGGGGCACGATATCTTCAGCATGGTACTGTACGGAGGGCAGAAATCACTCAGAGTAGGCCTAATCGTAGTCGCCATTTCCTCTATCATTGGTGGCCTGCTGGGGGCCTTCTCAGGCTATCGCGGTGGAACTTGGGACGAATTGCTAATGAGAGTTACGGACATCTTCTTCGCGATCCCAGCGTTCATCCTTGCAATGGCCGTGGGCGCCGCATTAGGCCCGAGTCTCGATCATGTAATGCTCTCTCTTGTTGTTGTGTGGTGGCCGACCTATGCCAGAATAATGCGCGGTCTGGCGTTATCCGTTAGAGAGAATCTATATGTTGAGGCCGCGAGAGCCGCAGGGGCCAGCCCCAGTCGAGTAGTGCTGGTGCATATTATACCCAATTCAGTCGCCCCGATTCTTGTGCAGGCAACCATGGACATCGGGAATGTGATTTTGGTAGCTGCAGGGTTGGGTTTCTTAGGCTTAGGATCACCACCGGGGACAGCGGAGTGGGGCATAATGATAAGCCAAGGCGCCGCTTACATCGTTCACGACTGGTGGTGGGTCACTTTCCCCGGCCTATTCATTCTCCTCACCGTACTGGCGTTCAACCTTCTGGGTGATGGACTGCGTGATTTTCTGGATCCAAGACTGAGAAGGGGGTAACTGGGTATCACCAACACTGTCTTGGCGGTTGAGGAGCTTAGAACTTACTTCTATACTCATGCCGGTGTTGTGCGCGCGTTAGAGGGAGTAAACATCTCAATTCCCAAAGGAGAAACCGTAGGCATCGTGGGAGAAACCGGATGCGGAAAATCCGTAACCGCCCTATCGATCCTACGGCTTGTCCCATATCCTCCTGGGAAGATCGTGAGCGGTCATGTGTGGTTTAAAGGAAAGGACTTGCTGTCGTTACGTGAGGATCAACTTCAAAGAATCAGAGGCGCAGAGATTGCGATGGTATTCCAGGACCCAGCAACTTATCTGAATCCCGCATTCAAGATAGGCGAACAAATCGCAGAAGCGGTTCTCTTGCACCAGGACCTTGGCCAAGCCGCATTGCAGATTAAGATAGCTGATCGGGAGGCGGAGATACAGCGCCTTTTGAGTGGGAAAACGCTCCAGGCGGTGATTGCCCGCAAGCTCTTTCCAGGCTCTGTAAAGCGACTTTCAGCCCAGATTGCACGTTCGAAGCATCTTCTGAACGATCCCCCTAAGCCTTCACGGAGGGAAGCGAAGAATGCTGCGTGGCATATTGCCGTCCAAACTCTAAAGCAAGTTCAAATTCCTGATGCCGAACGAGTAGCCGACAGTTATCCACATGAATTGAGCGGCGGAATGAAGCAGCGGTGCATGATTGCGATGGCAATGTGCTGCAACCCTCTCCTGCTGATAGCTGACGAACCGACCACTGGACTTGACGTAACAGTCCAAGCGCAGATACTCCAGTTGCTGCGCGAGCTCAGGCAGCGATTGGAATCGTCGATTGCGATAATCACCCACGACTTGGGAGTAGTTGCCGAAATATGTGACCGGGTGGCAATAATGTATGCTGGTGCCGTAGTGGAGTTTGCTCCAGTCGTTGAGATCTTTGACAGGCCATTGCATCCCTACACCCAAGGTCTTCTCAAATCGATTCCCCGGATCGGGTCGAGAAAAGAGCTTACTGCTATTCCTGGTACAGTTCCGGACATGCTAAACGTCCCGAGAGGATGCGCTTTCCATCCACGATGCCCCTATGTGATGGAGACTTGTAGGATTCAAACTCCAAGCCTAGTTGAAGTCGAATCTGAACATTTCGTGAGTTGCTACCTCCACCAAACTAAGACAGCTGAGCGCGCAAATTGACTAACGCGTTAATCGAAGTCAATGACCTCGTGAAGTTCTTCCCCGTACGGGGTGGAATTATCAACCGCGTTGTCGATGTGGTTCGCGCAGTGGATCGAATAAGCTTTGAGATAAACAGAGCAGAGACCTTCGGCCTCGTTGGTGAATCCGGCTGCGGAAAGACTACCACAGCAAGATGCGTCCTACGACTGATTGAGCCCACCTCCGGCCGCGTATCATTCGATGGGGAGGATATTACTCACCTTTCTCAGAACAAGTTCAGAAAGCTACGATCAAATATGCAGATAGTATTCCAGGATCCTCAGTCATCCCTTGATCCTCGAATGAAAATCGAATCGATTATTGAAGAACCATTGAAATACGCAGGCGCTTTAACAGCCACAGAGAGACGCGTGCGGGTTGCCGAACTAATCGAGAAAGTTGGATTGACCCGCGAACACCTTGGTCGTTATCCGCACGAGCTTAGCGGTGGGCAAAGGCAGCGAATCGGAGTTGCTAGGGCATTGGCGACCAATCCGAGATTAGTAATTTTGGATGAACCAACATCTTCCTTAGACGTGTCAGTGCAAGCACAGATACTGAATCTGTTGAAGCAGCTTCAGGCAGACTATGATCTCACTTACCTTCTCATCTCACATCACCTAAGCCTAGTGGACTACATGAGCCAGCGAATTGCCGTGATGTACATGGGGAAGATTGTCGAGATAGGAATAAGTGATGACATATTCGTGAAGCCGCTTCATCCTTACACACAGATCTTGCTGTCTTCTCTGCCGAAAGATCACCCAAAGGATTCCCGCCAACGGATTATTCTGAAAGGGGACGTCCCAAGTCTGCTTAATCCTCCGTCAGGTTGCAGGTTTAGAACGAGATGCCCCTCCGCCATGTCAGTCTGCGCGGAGAAAGAGCCGCAACTTATTAGCGTGGGCGGGAAGCACCTTGTTGCTTGTCACCTAATTATCGACTGAAGATGATTTTTGAATCTTCCGTGTCAGAATGGAGCGTCCGTCCAGAGTCGAACCCGTGGGTTTGCCTATCCTGCTCTTAACAGCGCCTGGCAGAGATGAGAGAGTTGAGCAAGCTACAATTCTCCATCAGAGCAATTGACAACGGGTTTCTAGTTGAATCCAACTACAAAGAGCAGATTCTGAGCGGGGGCGCCGCCGGCAGGATACGTACCTGGGTGGGTGAATTTCTGGGACTCGGGAAATCCAGCCATAATTCCAGGTGATGGGTCAACAAGGGAAGCTTCGGGCATGCACTAGTTGAAACAGACTGCTGTAACACTCGTGCTCTATGACGGCTCCTATCTAAATTGCCTTCCCAACAGCTCACGTTTCCTTATGCCTGTTGCCCTCTTCATTGAAAACTCCTTTAACCAATCACTTATGTTGGAAATACCTGCCCCCAGCAAGAGACTGCCCAAAATCACGCTGCCGTCAAATGTCGATTGCTCAGCTTCATCATCATAGGAGAGTATCACCTGACCTTTCTGTGTCATTTGCCATTGGGCCGAGTACATTGTCCTGTTGTCAAAGCGGTTAAAGTAAACGTATCCAACTAGTTGAGTATTCGCCAGAGAAATAGGGATAGTATGCAGAGATTATCCATTCGGTTATCATCTGAACAGAGCCGATGCTATATCGATTCTTCCACAATTCACTAATCTGAGGTTCCTGCGATATACACATCAACTTGTTCTGGTCAAGAATTTCGTATATCTGACGCGTCCGGCTTATGACCTTCTTGATAGCCATCAGATATGCCCAGTCTTCACATTGCCCCAAATGCTCTACATTCTCAAAATCCTATTTGATCATTCAATAAACGTAATGGACGTATCCGTGCAAACAAATTCCAACGTTGTACACCCAGTGACTACAGGTGACTCCAAGGTGACTGTAAGTGACTTGATATGGGGGACCTATTGAAATGATTACTGACGCACCAAAGGTGTCTTTTCCCAAAGAATTCCACACCAACAAAACAAAACTTCTCCTTTTGTCCGAGGAGGAAGCAGCTCACGATGCCGGACCATACGACCTTACTGAAAGCTACGCACTGCATGCAATATACCTGCCCTGCAACGTCACTGCTCTTTCCAAACAAGCCAGAAGTCTGGACGTTCCTGATGAGGGGGAGAACAACGGCAAACAACTAGATATGCCGTTTCTACTCTACGTCCACGGTACGGACAGAGGGTTGGTGCTGATAGATTCTGGTATGGCAGATATTGGAGAGTTCAGATTCAAGTTTCGGTCTCTCTGTCCATATCGGTACGGCCTCGGTCCATCGACAGTGAACCAGTTTGAGAGAGGGAGCACGATATCACCCTCCGAAGTCTTCGGACATGTTCTGCAGTACATCCGTTCACGTGTAGACTTCGATGATGAAGTTACTTACCGAATTCTAGCTATCTGGAGTATCGGAACACATTTCCATCAAGCGTTCATGACGTACCCATTTCTGAAGTTTGAAGGCCCTCCAAGGTGTGGCAAGACTACAGCGAACTACACTGCAGGATCAATCAGCTTCCATCCAATCTTTACACCCGATCTATCGGATGCTTCTTTCTACCGTCTCCGTGAAGGACTCTCGGCCACCGTAATCATGGATGAACGTGATTTCAGTAAAAGGGAAACAAGTAGATTCGATGAATTCTTGAATAATTCATTCACTCGGGGCGGGTGTGTTGTCCGTAGTGATAAGGACAGTAATGGCAACATAGTGCCCACTCTGTTTCGAGTCTTTGGTCCATTCTCGTTTTCTGGTGTACAACAACTGCCCTACATGACTGAGACACGGACACTCATCATCAATATGCGAAGGACATTGCTGGCTCAATATTCAGGAACTACACCACTACTGGATTGTGATGAGGTAGCACAACTTCGGGACCAACTCTACCTCTTGCGACTACAGGTTGGACAACAAGTTGCGAAAATCTATCGGGAGCTAAAACCTGAATCATTCGGGCTTGACACGAGAATCTGGGACATAGCTCGACCTCTAATAACCGTTGCTCGGATGGTTACTCCTGAATCAATCAGCGATATTGTAACCTTCGTCAAGGCCCAAGGCCGAGAGAGAGAAGATGATGCAACAGACAGGGAAGAGATTCAATGTATCGCTAAGGCTTGCGAGATCGTTGTCGGCGTAATTTCCTACGCCGAACGTGAACTGTTGAAGCCTGGTTATACTGAAGTCGAACACCTAGGCGTGAGAATTGGGGACCCCATTACTATCGAGAGGCCTTTCAGAACCCTAGCGGGAAAGAACACGATAGCCAGCAGAGCATTCGACGATCGCGTTGGAATGTGCGTCCTCATCGAAGCCATGAAGCAGCTTAAAAATGAACAACTGCCGCTCTCAATCTACGTTGTCTTCACTACCCAAGAGGAAGTTGGATTACGAGGAAGCCACGTTGCAGCATCCAAAATTGCCCCACAAATGGCGATAGCCGTGGACGTAACCGTAGCTCGGGATACACCGGGCTTCAAAGAGAAAGAATACGTAACAAGGCTGGGCAGAGGACCAACAATCACGATAATGGACGCAATACCTGGGACATCTACGGGTCTGCTAATTCACCCGAAAGTAAGGAGGATGCTAGTGGAAACTGCTGAGGCCGAAGGAATTCCTTACCAAAGGGAAGTGTTCGTCGGAGGCGCTAACGATGCCGCAGCTGTTCAGCTAACGGGTGATGGTGTTCCAAGTGGCGCAATTACCATTCCAACAAGGTACGTACACGCGTATGAACTGCTCGACATAGGTGACCTTGTGAACTCTGTTCGGTTGCTCGTCGCGTCCCTACGTCGTGCGCATGACTATATCTAAGTGGCTGCAACGGAGATCGCGTTGCTGCCTTGAGAGCCCTTCAAGAGGCCGCATGCTGACTTGGAATAAGAGGATAGTAACATCTGGATGAGTGACCATGGACCGCATAGCGAACCCGATTCGGAAATCACCTAAATCGCTAATTGTTGACTCTCATGAGGACATCGCCTTCAATGCGATTAATCTTAGGCGGAATTTCTTGGCGTCAGCTCAGGAGAAGCGAGTGAATGAAGGCGATGATCATAAGCATGGAATCGCCACGCTTGGACTTCCTGACCTTCTGAAAGGCAATGTGAGAGTTGTCTTCGCCACAATTTGGGCGCCTCCGTGCAATGGTCCTGGCCCCATTGTGCAACCTTGTTACACCACTCAGGAAGAGGCTTGCGTACTAGCAAAGCAGCAATTGAATTATTACCTAGCACTCGCGAGAAGCGAACAAGTCACGCTGGTGACTAAACGCGCGGACCTAGATCGTGTGCTCAGCGACGACCGGAAGGTTGGGCTTGTCCTATTAATGGAGGGAGCTGACCCGTTAGTGATGCCTAGTGATGTGCGTGAATGGTATGAGGCTGGCTTGCGCATTCTTGGTCCGGCTTGGAGGAAGACATCCTACGCTGGTGGCACGGGTATGCCTGGACCGCTTACGGACGCAGGACGCGAATTAATCGCGGAAATGGAGCGGCTCGGAATAATCCTTGATGTTTCGCATCTCGCAGAAGCGAGTTTCTTCGAAGCTCTGGAGCTCTTTAGCGGTCCGGTGATCGCTAGCCATTCGAACTGCCAAAAGTATGTTCCCACAGACCGACAGTTAAGCGACGAAATGATCCGAACTCTAATTCAACACGATGGCGTCATGGGGATAGTCTTGTACAACTCGTTCCTGAAGAATGCTTGGGAGAATGAAGGGAAGATAAAATCTCAGGTGACTTTGCACCATGTCATTGAGCAGATTCAGCACGTGTGTGAGATCGCAGGTAACGCAAAACATGTGGCCATAGGCACAGATTTCGACGGTGGCTTTGGCGCGGAGAGCATACCTGCCGAATTGGACACAATCGCAGATCTGTGGAAAGTTCGCGAAGCGCTGGCAGCCGACCAGTTTCCCGAGGAGGACATCGATGGAATCATGAGTGGAAATTGGCTAAGAATTCTAAGGAATAGTTTACCTGCATGATGAGCGCCCAGTTCGATCAAAGTCATCGAAACTACGAAGCCCAAATCACGTAGATGGAGAGCTGGGTCTCAAAGGATGCGGCTTCTTCCATCGAATTCGTAATCTATCGCAAGTTCAGTTCCAAAGCAGCTCACGGATTTGCATCCATCGATAAAGCCACTGTCGCTAGTGTGCGCACGCCCACTCCCGTTGGACCAACTCCTACATATTCGAGCGTTCTGGAATTCCACGCAGTACCGGCTATGTCTAAGTGGACCCAAGGAGTATCTTCAGCAAATTCCCTTAGGAACATAGCGCCGACTATTGCGCCTGCAGGCCTCACGTTGCTGTGGGCGACTTTTCTGTTGGCGATATTTGTTATATCCGCAATTTCGCTCTGAATCAGCTCTCGATACTCTTGGAACGTCGGCAGCAGCCACATCTTCTCTCCTGCGTGTGTTGCAGCTTTCAGGACTTGCGTCGCCCAATTCTCGTCATTCGTCATGACACCAGTAGTAATCTCGCCGAGGGCAATGACACAGGATCCGGTCAATGTTGCGACGTCAATAAGATGTGTTGCGCCTAGATGTCGAGCGTAGGATATGGCGTCGGCTAAGACAAGTCTTCCTTCAGCATCAGTATCGAGAACCTCAATGGTCTTACCGTTGAATGCCCTGACAACATCACCTGGTTTCTGTGCTCCTCCCCCAGGCATATTCTCCGCGGCGGCAACAATTCCGAGGACGTTGATCTTGGGTTTGAGTTCGCCAATTATCTTCATCGCTCCTAAGACGGCTGCCCCACCTGCCATGTCGTTTTTCATGTAGTGCATTCCGTCTGGTTCCTTCAGGCTTATTCCACCAGCATCGAAGGTCAATCCCTTGCCGACTAATGCTAAGGTTGTTGAATGCGAATCGCTCTCGTGATATCTTAAAACACACAGCTGTGGAGGCTCATTGCTACCTTTCCCGACACCTAGGAGCGCGTTCATTCCGATCTCTTTCATGCGGTCGGGACCGAGAACATCAGCCTGCATGCCATATTCTTTCGCGAGCGCCACAGCTTCCTCGGCAAGACGCCTGGGAGTGAGGATATTGGACGGCTCGTTCACGAGGCCCCTCGCATAATTCGTGGCCTCAGCGTAAAAGCGTCCGCCCTCCGCACCTTTCCCAAGCTCATTCTCTTCACCTGGTTTGCTTGGGAGGAGTACAATTGAATCAAGAGCCGACTTTGTTGGGTCTCGGGTCTTGTATTTTCCCATGTCCAGAGCCCCCAGTAGTGCTCCCTCAACACAGGCCTGTCCTCGCCGTTCTGCTGACAACTCTCCCCGCATAAGGAACGCAATCTCTCGCGCGCCAGTCAGACGGACATTGCGGGCAGCAGTACCCGCGAGCTGACATGCAACCTCAAAGTTGAAGTCGTGTTTGGTTCCAGAACCAACGAGCAACAACCGTGTGACTAGGAGACCTTTCGGCCGATAGAAGCTGGCCACCTCAAACAAGGTTCCAGAACAAGCCCTATCTCTAATGGCACCAGTGATGACTCCGTTAATCGTTCCATCGAGGTCTGCGAGGTCCGCAGGAAGCAGGCTTTCATCTTGAAAAACATTGATCACGAGTGCGTCAGATTTGATTTCATGAAACGGCTTCGATTCAATTCTAAACATGTTTCTTACATCTCGACAACGAATGAGATAGGCGACAACGCCTGATAAACACTGTCGATTCGTTGCCACAAGCTTCCGCGGAGAATCTGCGTGGTGTACCGCTTTTGAATAACAATACACTACTTACACTACTTCAAATCCCACCGGCCCCACCAATATCGTGGGTTCATATCCAAATCTTCTACAGTATGGACACTGCAAAACAAATCACCTTGACGAGAAAAGAACGAGCGAAAACGCGAAGCGTATCATAGCTGAACAGCGGCACTGGGCGGCGGCCAATGTGTCAAATGGCAGAAGAAGATGTAGACGAAGAGGAAGAGGACGAGGAAGCGTGGCAGCGAGGACAGAATTTAGTGTCGGTCGGAAGTGTTAAACCGCAATAGCGACATTAGATCTACACGTGATGTCTGTGCCGAAAGCGAAGAAGAAAACAAAGAAGAAAAAGTAACCAAAGAACAAAAGATTTCCTTTACAGAGACGACGGAGTTAAAGTAAAACCCGCTAAGCTTCCACTGAACCATCGCTGCCCCTAGTAACCTGCCAATGTTTTTTAGGCGATGAGTGTCGCATTCGCGTGGTGCGGTGCCCTCGGGCTTGTGGCTCGGAGCCACATTAGGATCTGAATGGGCTCACGTCTATCAGATTCTGTAGTAGACGTCTTCGCTTCTTGGTTCTCTGGTGAGGCAGATTAAAATGGAGAGTTGAGCTGTCACCTTGTAGGATAGGCAGTGTTGAATGGGAAAGAGAAAGGTCCTTTCAGAGGGAGACATTAATCAACTCGTTCTTCCAGGAACGGGCCAGCTGCTTGGGATTGTAACCCAAATGTTCGGGTACGATCGGTTAATGGTGAAGTGTTCAGACGGAGCCGACCGAGTCTGCCGCATACGAGGCAAGATGAAGAGGCGGACCTGGATCAAGAACGGCGATGTTGTCTTAGTTGCCCCTTGGGACTTTCAAACCAGTCGCGCGGATGTGCTGTGGCGTTACACACAGAATCAAGTTCAGGTGCTTCACAGCAAGGGCATCCTCACGATGTAACACCATAGGCCCAATGGTGCTACACACAAAAGCCAGACGCTTCAAGCAGTTCACCAAGTGTGCTCGCAGTTGCAATAGCTTTTACCAAAGTCATGTTTGCCTACCCTGCGAGTATCGCTTTTGAATTTGAAATTCGTGACCCTTGCATGGTACTCGCTGTAGAACATTCCGTGCCAAATCGGTCCATCGGGGGTTGCGATATGTTCCAGCAGCAGCGGCCTACGGCAAGAAGGCGAAATTCCTGGAAGAGTGATCAACATAACAGAATCAGCGCTGCTATGTAACGTATAGCAGAACCAACATCAACTTGGTGAATTGCGGTCTTTCACTTCTTCATGCATTAGCTGAAAATTCGACGCAAGCCTTAAACGTATTTAAGACTTCCTCATTATAGCCTTCGACCGAATGACGTGTTCTGAAGCGGAACGAAGTTCGTTGTTCTACTGAGGAGATGGCTCAAGCGTATAGCATGGAGAAGGTTGAAAGAAAATGAGTATGAGCACAGCAACAAGGAAAGTTGGCAAGATCACTAACTGCCCTGAATGTGGTGGAGCTAATTTCGTAGAGGATTATGACCTCGGGGAAATAACCTGCCATGATTGCGGTTTGGTTCTCAGTGAGCATTCCCTAAACCAAGGACCTGAATGGCGCGCCTTCACCAAGGAAGAGAAAGATGAACGTGGACGAGTGGGGCTCCCGACATCATTCTCAATCCACGATAAGGGGCTGTCAACCGTTATCGACCAAGTAAACAGGGACGCATACGGCCGGCAACTGCCTCTGGCTACAAGATTAGAAATGCTGCGGCTAAGAAAATGGCAAATCAGAATGAGAGTACATTCCTCTGCGGACAGGAACCTCGCGCAAGCAATGGCTGAACTCGATCGGCTGACGGATATGCTCCACATCCCTGCCTCAATAAAAGAACGCGCTGCAATAGTCTACAGGAAGGCCCTCGATAATGGTCTTGTAAGAGGTCGTTCGATAGCCGCCATATCAGCTGCTTCGTTGTACGCGGCCTGCAGAATGTCTGAGACCCCACGAACTCTAAAGGATGTCTCAGCTGCCAGCCGGATACGCAAGAAAGACGTGGCCAGGTGTTACAGACTACTCGTCAGAGAGCTTAGCCTCAGGATGCCAGTCGAAGACCCCGTGAAGCGCATTTCAAAGATCGCGACCAAGGTGGAGATTACAATGCCAACACAGCAACGCGCAATCAAAATCATAAACGAAGCTAAGAAGCAAGGAATCGTTGCAGGTAAGGATCCGATGGGCATGGCTGCTGCGGCTCTCTACATTGCATGCGTCCTGGAAGGTGAAAAGAAAACTCAGAAAGAGATAGCTGAGGTAGCTAACGTAACCGAAGTCACGGTGCGAAATAGATACAAGGGCCTCAAAGAAGCCTTCAAACTCGACATCTAGATTTATCGGCAACGTGCTTATCGGATCCAAATGTAAATGTACTATTGCGTATGGAAAATGGTGAATGAGGTCAGGTGGAGGGGGCGGACAATCTATGAGTGTGAGACCTGTGGATTCGGCTACTTGGAGCTAGAAATCGCCGAGCACTGCGAACAGTATTGTCATTCACACAAGAAACCATTGTTCAAAATAACAGAGAAACCTATTCGGAAGCCCCCTGCTCGAGTCGATCCCATTGCGCCATAGGCAAACGTGAAACCAAAGCAGTTTCGATAGTAGACATTAGAGTGTGACGCAGTAGCGATTTCTTACACGCTAACTCCCTTATTACCATCAGTTGAAGAGACGTTCAAACGATGCCCGATGGGGAAATGTGATCCTACCGCCGTGCAGGGATGGCTCAAGAACCGGTATGTGCTTCTTTATCTGAGAATCAACGAGAGGACAGACCACGCATTTGCAATCGTGGATTTACCAGATCTCCCTCCCAATCCGCCCGAACAGTCTTTTGGTTGTAAGATTTCACTGAGCACTCCCCGTCAAGCCGAAAGCAATTTCCTTCGAATGTCAGACTTCGACCAAGGTACAACCTTCTTTGACAGCAAAGGCTGGAAAAAACGTTTACTGGAAATTTCTCACTAGTCGTCATGTGTTAGAGTTGTCCATTTGTTCTCCGATTCAGACTAAAGTATCTGTGTGGCTCATGAGTAGCTTGTTGAACCATTTTGGATGATGCAATGCCGTGTTCTCCTTTTCTGTGGCAGGGAAGGTCTGGAAAAGAGACTGGATTCGGTCTGATCGGCGCGAATCCTAATGTATTCTGAGAGAATGAGAGAATGAGCAGTACAGAAATCTCTTTGAAGGTTGCTGACGCCAGGCAGCGAGATGTTGGGCAGGGCAAAGTCCGCATTGTCAACGACACGATGCAGAAGCTCGGAATCACTGCGGGAGATTTTGTTGAAATTCATGGGAAAAAGATGACTGTAGCTGTAGCATGGCCCGCGTACGCTGAAGATCAGGGATGGGGTAGGGGATTTTGACCCCAATTTACCGGTACATATAAACTGGCTTTGTGGGGCCGGTGGGATTTGAACCCACGATTCGTGGGACTAATGACCATTTTAGGAGCCCGAAGGGATTCGAACCCTTCGAAGTGAACTTCAATCATTGGAGTGCCCAACCGTTCTGGCACGTTCTGTCGCAGCATTATCGTTGGAGTTAGTCTTTCTTCGTCGCCTTTGGGGTGTCGAGTTCTTCTGTTTGTAGTTCTTTGATTCGTGTTTCCACGAATTGAGCTATCCTTTGCTGGCCATATTCCTTCATTTCGCTTTGTTTTTTCATGTGCTGTTTGATTGTTCGAAGGAGTTCGTCCATGTTGATTGGTTTGACCAAATAGCCGTGGGCGCCCTTGTTTACTGCGTCTATGGTATTCTGTAATGCAGGGTATCCTGTGAGAATGATCTTGATCATCTCTGGGGTTGTTTCCTTCATGGCGGTGAGAAGTTTTGTGCCTTCCATGTCTGGTAAGCGAATGTCTACGAGCGCGAGGTTGTAGAAGTTGGTTTGGGATTTCTCAATGGCTTCCTTGCCATTGCTCGCTGTGTCTACTACGTAGCCTTCGCTCTTTAACGCTTCAGCGACGACTTTGCGTGTTCCTTCATCGTCGTCTATGACGAGTATTCTGCCTTTTTCGTCTTCACTCATAATGGTTCACCTCCCGTCTGGACGTGTTGGATTGGGAGTTTCAGCGTGAAGGTTGTTCCCTTTCCAACGGTGCTCTCAACGGATATAGAGCCACCATGGGCTTCTATAATGCGTCTGCAGATTGGCAGTCCCAGCCCAATTCCCTTCGCCTTGGTCGTGTATAGTGGTGTCCAAATTTTCTCCACCATGTCTTGCGGGATTCCAACTCCTGTGTCCCTGATGGATATAGACACCTCTTGCTGTGTATTCATACTCGAGATCGACAATTTTCCGCCTTCCGGCATTGCGTCGATAGCGTTCTGAATAAGGTTGGTAAGTACACGTTTGATCTTGGGTTCATCTGCGAGAATTTCTGGTGCATCAGCTGTCGTATCCTCTACTGTGATGTTGTTTGGAATCTTAACATCCGTAAGCGTCTGTCTTACGATCGATTTTGGTGTGGTAGGCACGAGTTGGAGCTGCATTTCTCTTGAAAACTCCAACAGGTCGTTGATGATTCCATTCGCGTGTTGAACTCCGTTGTCTATGACTGCCAGCATCTCTTTCGTGGAGGGGTCGGGTGCGTTTCGGAGATTTCTTCGTATGTTGTAGGTGGCTCCGGCTATTCCTTGCAGAGGGTTACGTAGGTCATGGCCCACCATCGCAGCAGTTTCTCCAATCGCGGCGAGCCGCTGCGATTTGACAAGCTGTGCCTCCAACTTTTTCTGGGGAGTCAAATCGACTATGCAGATCAGAACCTTTGCGAGTGATTGCTCGTAGCCAGGAACTACAGCGCATATCACGTTGCATTGCTTCGTTTCGCCGCCCAGAGTTCTGTTTTCGAGTTCTCCTTCATAGTACTTCTTGCCTTGAGCCAACGCAACGAGTTCACCCACAAATGCACGATTCGATTCTTCTGTTAAGACCCCGCTTAAACCTCCGATAATCTCAACCTTTGACTTCGCGTTGTAGAGATCTAAGGTGGCTTCGTTCACGTTGAGGACTTTCACCAGTGCAGCGCATTTGGCAATGTCCTTGGGGTGGTTGGCGAAGTAGGCGCCAAAATCTGAAACCCCCTTTTGTCGCAATTCATCTAGGAATTGTTTCACTACGGAGAAGTCTTCCTCCCAGAGCGATACTGGGCAGGCTTCAAACAGCTCACGATACTTCTCCTCGCTTTCCCGTAGGTCCCTGGTTCTCTCAGCCACCAACTCCTCCAAGTGCAGCGAATGCTGCCTCAATTCCTCTTGCAACCGTTTACGTTCGGTGACGTCGCGGAGTATTCCTTCATGGTAAATGATGTGTCCCTGTTCGCCGTGAACGTAACGACCATGGTCTTCTACCCAGACCTCGGACCCATCGTTTCGACGCATCCTGTATACTTCCACTTCTTCTTGGCCCGTGTCCAGAATGTGACTTCCGCGTTCTTCGGGTGAGAAATACAGTTCCTTCTTGATGTCCGTAATGTCCAAGACTTCCTGCTTGCTCGAATACCTGAACATCTTTACAAAAGCAGAATTGACGTCGACAAATCGGCCCCCGTGCGTGCTACGGTATACTCCATCCAGCATCTGATTGAAGAGAGAACGGTATCGCTCTTCCGACTCACGAAGGTTCTCTTCCGCCCTCTTGCGTTCGGTGATATCTTGATGGGTTCCGATCATTCGGAGCGCTCGACCATTGGCGTCTCGGGCGCTTGCTCTTCCTCGGCCTAGAATCCATTTCCACCCGCCGCTCTTGGTCCTCATCCGAAATTCTATCTTGAAATTTGGGATCCGATTCTCAATGCAGTCTTGGTTGCTTCGCAAAACCCCGTCCCGTTCGTCAGGATGAATGAGATCCATCCAAGACTGTGCAAGACCTGGGAACTCATCAGATTCATAGCCGAGCATCTGATAGTAGGCTGGACTGTAATAGATCGTACCAGTTTCCACGTTCCAGTCCCACAACCCATCATTGGTTGCTTCCATCGCCTGGCGGAAGCGTTCCTCGCTCACCCTCAACGCCTCCACCGATCTCATGCGTCCAAGCGCTGAGCCCACGTGAATCGCCAATGTCTCCAGAAGTTTCTGGTCTTCATCGCTAAAGGCGTCGAGACGTACGCTATCCACGCATAGGACTGCAACGGCTTCAGCGTCGATGAGCACGGGCACGACCAGTTCCGAAAGTACGGTGGGAGGGCCCGTCCAATCGTACCCTTTGGGGTCGACAAAGGCGGGTTCTTTTCGGGTATCGGATATTCTGAGTGTCGTCTTGGTGTTTGCAGCTTTGACTGTCGTGCCACGTCCCTCTAATGGCTGCGCTGAGAAGGCTACGGGTCTACCTCTGCTTCCCTTGATTTGTAGAGAGTCGTTTTCAACTAACAGGAAGTAGGCGTGTTCGAATCCAAGCGTAAACTCCAATGCATCAAGAGTGTACTTGACTATAGTGTCAATTTCCTCCGCTGAGCTGAGTTGCGATGCGTGCGTGTGTAGCGCTAGCAGCCTAGTTTCGTACTTGGCGCGTTCAGTGATGTCGACCCCCATGACAAGAAAACTCCGTTGTCCTTCTTCATCGAGTGCAAGTTGTTTTGGTGGAAGCAATAGGGTGCGGGTCGAGCCGTCTTTGCTTCGGAACGCCACCTCAAACTCTGAGGCTGCTCCGTCAATCAATGCCGCCTGTATTTGTGCAGCTGCTTTTTTCCTATGCTCAGGGACAACGAAGTCCAGAACATTCTTGCCGAGGATTTCATCCCTTGAGGCGCCCGACATTTCGAGAAGCGCGTTGTTTGCATCTATTATCTTTCCGTCTGGACCGAGCATCAGCATGACCGCTGAGCCGTCTTCACAAAGATACTTGTATTTCCGTTCAGAATTCAACAGCAGCGGTCGCGACTTAATCGACCTGCCCTTGGTTAGGTTTCTTTTCGTCATTTTTCTCGTCGTTTTCTCAATCAACACATGTACCCAGCCACTTGGATGATGAGTTCTGCAGCTTCATCTTCGCCTCGTCAACATATTCGAGCAGAGTGCGACTCGGATTGTCTGTGAACTCGAGCCCCAATTTGAGGTAGAATCTTCTGGCGATGGCCTTTGTTATGGTCTGCGAACTGCGAACGCCAAAAATCTTCTCCAGAGTAGTGAGTAGAGTGTCAAGTCTGTAAGGGACCTCATCCCTCGAAATGGAGTAAATTGTTTGTAGATGGGCATATAGCGCATCAACCACGGCTTGGCTAAGTAGATCAGTTATGGTCTCGTCTATGGATTCGACCAAGACATCGTTGAACTCTCTGCCGAGTTGTGGTTGTCGCAATTCAATCAGCGGATCTTGAAGGCCTCTATGCATCAGCGCCTGAGAGGTTTATTCCTCGATCTTCACCGTGCCTCGTTTTACCAGAATCTTATCGTGGTCTTTGATGAACACTATTAGGTCGCCGTTGTTGGCCCTGAGGAATTCTCTTACAAATTTCGGGAGCGTCAACTGATATTTTCCCGTAATCGTAGACTTACCTACAACTTCCATGGAATCACGCCTACATGGAAACATGGAATACGTGGTCATACGTATTCTGTCACTATCAATAGGACCGTTTGGTAACAACCCAAGCAAACGTGGAAAAGCCTTCGAAAACGGCTCAAAAATGAGGAGAGCAGGATCAAAATCGGGCTATCAAACCCATGATATGGTGGGGTCGGTGGGATATCAGCCACGAATTTCGATACAGGGTGTGGAGCTGAAAGCGCCGGGGGTGGGATTTTGACCCCACTTTACCGGTACTTATAGGCCATTAAGATTCGTGAAGCGAATTACTGGCTTATTGTCTACTGAGAGAGAAACTTCTTCTAAGTCTTACTATGCACTCCTGTACTTGGTTTGGAGCGTTGGCTTTGGTTCGGTCCTAATTCAGCCACTTTTTGGGTGCTGTGAGCCACTGGGTGGAATAGTGGAACTTGCGCCACGCTACCTTAAGTATAACTTGGGCCCTTGTAAGGTTAGGAAAGATATCCGTAGAGGTGAAATGAAAAATGGCAACAAAACGCAAGGTCAAGATGCGAGTTAACGCAGACGCTCCAAGATCCGAAAAGGGTTCTAGTGAATACGTAGCATAAGCCCATCGTGGCTTGATGATTGGACGGGTTTTTTTCGGAACCGTCCCGACGACCCTTTTTCCGGTAAACTCACAATTTTCAAGCGTGCGTGCGGGTCTAATGTTGCAGGCAACTATGTTGAGACGTCTAAGTTCAGAGATGATTCAGGGGATTTCAACCCCAATTTACCGGTACATATAGGCGAACTAGTGAGTCCGATGAGACATCACCCGGCCAATTGGTGGGGTTACGGCATTTTCTCCTTCCCAGCTTGTTGTATCACGCAACGAGAATCAGGAAGAAGTACAGTACTGTAACAGTGACGACTGTGATGGGAATTCCGATTTTCAGAAAATCGAAGAACCTCACGGTCTGTCCTTGCTTTTCAGCTTCCTCTACGATGATGAGGGTACTCACTGCCCCAAGCAACGTAAGATTACCCGCCAGTGTACTTCCCGCCCCAAGGGCTATCCAAGCGTAAATGCTCTGTGAACCGAAACTCAAGGATTTCATCAACGGAATGTACAGCGCAACCATCGGTACATTACTCAAGACCTGACTAAGCAAGACACTGGAAACCAGAATTGCCGCGATAGTCGAATGAGGGCTCCCAACGCTAATCGCAGGAAGGTAACCAGCCATGGCAGCGATGATGCCGTTATCCCACACAGCCTGAGTAAGCACGAACAATGAAGCGAACAGGACGAGAATGCCCCAATCAATCGATTGGATAACTTCCCTACTACGACCGCAGAAAGCCAATAACAGCACCGCTCCGAACAGTGATACTTCAGCAATTCCAAATGGCGTTCCTACTCCTACCTCTTCAAGGAAGTTCACAAGAAATATCGCAGCAATGGTCAGGGTGGTGATTGAGATAGAGAGCTTTGCGAACCGGCCGTCTTTCAAGACATCTTTCTGCACTGCGGCTTCAAAATCAATCAAGTCCCGGAAACCCTTTCGTGCCCTCGCAAACTCATGACGGAGTAGATGCCTCAGAAGATAATAGGTCAGAATGAGGTTGATTATTGTTGGGATCAGCAGGTATTTTGCAAAGGTAAGCACGGGTGCCCGCATTCCACTGGCCAAGGCAACGAGTAAGTTCTGCGGATTTCCCATTGGTGTTACGACGCTGCCGATAGTAACAGCGAATGCTAATGTAAGAAGGAGAGGTCGTGAGGGGATCTTCATTTTCTTGGCGAGCGAAATCATGACTGGAGTGCCCATGAGGGCGAGGGTGTCGTTCATTAGAACGGCGCTGGCTGCTGCAAACCCGAAGAATGTTAGATACAAGACGTCCTCAGGTTTCTTCGCCTTAAGCAAGAGCCAAGTTGTGAATGTGTCCAGGACTCCTGCAATGTCAAGTGCTGTGACTAGCGTAAACATGCTGAAGAGAAAGAGTAAGACATGAAGATCAACTGCCTTGTAAGCGTCGGTTACGCTGATCGACCCTGACACAACCATGGCTGCTGCACCAATCAGCAGAATCAACCAAATTGGAAACTTCCACCCTTTCACGTTTCGGAAAGCTAGGACAGCGTAGGTTGCAGCGAAAATACCTAGTGCGACAAGAGGCTTAGGATCGGGAAGAGACAAATTTCCAACTCAAATGCTCAACGAAACAGTTCAGTGGACATTCTCGGGCCAACCTTGAGACGACGTGTCTGGCATTGATTTGTGTGTCATTAAAGGAAGCTTCTGAACTAGCTCACGGATAGTTCAGCGGATTCGAACACCAATCTACTTGTACATATAAGCACAGACTTGTGAGGCCGGTTGAATTTGAACCCTAGTTTTCAGTGTGTGTGTGCACGCACCAGCCTATCCACACACACGAGAGGACTGGCTGCTTGTAACTGCGGCTAATGCATGATGTTTAGCTTTGGACTTTGCCAGAAATCATGGCGCCACCGCTTTCCTGTTTCCGGTTGTGGTGGAATATGATGAAGAGCAAGCAACCTATCACCAGAAACACGCTTCCCATCAACAGTATTTGCAGATCCATATAGGCCAGTAAAGCCACTGAGGAGATCACCGCCAAGAATGGGATGTATCGGGTGTGTAATACGTGAGTTTTCCAATTCGCTCTGGCGAGTAGTCTGATGGTCGAAAGACAGCTGAAGAGATATGGAATAATTGTGAAGAGAATTGTTAGAGAAGCCAAGCTTTTGAAATCTGAAACGGCGAAGACTAACGAAATGGCGAGAACAGTCTGAATCATCATGGCGCGATCAGGAGTATTGAATCGGCTGTGCAAATGGTCTAAGAAGCTGGGGAACAAGCCGTCCTTTGCCATCGCATAAGATATTCGTGAAGCTCCGAGGATTACGGCATTCAATGAACCTAGGATAGCGATCAATCCACCCAACGCTACTAGAATTCCTCCAGCATTTCCGACGTATGACTGGGTTGCCGCTTGGAACAGGTCAGCAAGGGGTGATTGTGAGGTCAGGTATGATTCCCAACGTCCTAATCCCAACGCTGCGCCAGCGACGAGTAGATAGATCGCCATGACAGTGAAGACGGAGATGATTATGGCTCGGGGGACGGTTTTCTTGGCGTTATGGATTTCTTCTCCAGGCACGGTTATTATTTCGACACCCAAGTATGCCCACAAAGCGAAGACGGTGGCGGATCCGATTGCTGGTAGGAGATTTGCTTTTGGAGGAAGTAGTGGGTAGTAGTTCTTGAAGTTCAACAATGAAAACCCGACAATTGCGAAGACGATGAGTGGAACTATTTTGCCCACCGTGAATACGTCTTCTGTCCTCCCCCCTGATTTTACGCCTCTATAGTTCACCGCAGTTAGAAGAAGAGCGATTGCTGTGGAAATGAGTATTCTCTGGAAGTTCGAAAGGTACGGCAGGAAGAATCTCAAATAGAGTGACGCTGCGACTGTCTCAGTCGCTATCGTCATCCAATATCCAGTTCAGAACGACCAACCGGTCAAAAACCCAACGCCATTTCCGAATGACTTGTGAGCGTAAGCGTAGAGTCCTCCTACCTGAGGCACTTTCTGCGCATTCTCCGCAAAGCAAAGACCGGTTATTATTGAGTAGACTCCTGCTATGATCCACGAGACAAGCGAATATGTACCTGCCACGCTTGCCATGAGTATTGGAAAGAGGAATATTCCGGAACCTATTATGAAACCAATCCCGAGAAGCACTGAGTCGAAGAGACTCAGATCTTTAGTGAACCGCGTCTGGACTTTTCGCAACTTGGGCTGTGATGACTAAGAGGGGATTAATACGTTTCCGTGCGAGCATCAGAATTTGAACTTGTTCAATTTCGTGTGTGTGTGGGTCTGATGGTGCGGGCACCAGAAATTGAACTGTCAGTCCCGCCGTAATTTTGTGTGTGTGCGCGCACAAGCATACCCACACACAGGTCTGGTGGTGCGTCTCTCATTCCTACCATGACGAGGTGGCTATTGTCGTGTTCAGACAAGCTAGCTTTCTCCTGACACTGTCAAGTGCAGTCCAGTGAATGGGATTGCCCCCTTTTCACGGAAGGACTCGTGCACTTTTCGTATATTAGTTGAGAGCGAGAATTTGTGATAGAGGACCGTAAGAAATAACGACGCCGGAAACAAGAAGAGAAGCAAAGTAGCTAAACCAATCAAGGCCGAGGTAAACGTCCCACCCGCCGTGAAGAGACGCACCAGAACTGAGTAGAATGCGCCTAACCCCCATAGATTCGCGAGAAACGGGCTCCACCTGAAGTCTTGAACTATGAACCTCCTCCTGTCGAAGAATCTCAATTCGAGTCCCTCGACGACGAATTTCACCGGTACAATAAAGGCTGAGAATGGTAGAAGCCAGATACTCGTCCAAAGCAGGTTGTAGGCTAAGCTGAGGGCGGGATCAGCCGCGTGGTTTCCCAAGATACCGATCTGTACGAGTGAATCTGCCAGAGGAGGACTTGCCTTTGCGAGATAACTCAGAATCTGCAGTGTGATGTTTGAGAATCCAAAGAAGAAGAGAAGTGGGAAGATGGATCTCGTAACGATTTGGAATTCACTGAAACCTCGCTGGGCAGATCCTGCGCCCAGCAACGTGTATTTACCGAGATCCGGATGAAATCTGGACTTGCCAAATCCATGAATCATAACGCACGCCATCCTCGGCGAGACAAAATGCCATAGGACCTCAGCAAGGCAGGCGAATCCTAAAGAGTACATGGCCAGAGAGGGACTCCACCACAGAGAGATGACTATCGCAACTGCAACTAATGCGCCAGTCATGATAGTGCCGCGTTTCCGATTGCCCCTCTCAAGCGAACGTTTTCGCGGCGGCTTGATGGTTGCCTTGAAGTAGAATGGCCGGCGGCAGTTCTTGCAAGACTCTTGGTCCGGTTCCGAATTAGTCCCACATTGCAGGCATTTCAAGCCTATCGCTTCATCTCATCGCTGGGCAGTACGAAATCGAACTCGCAGGTCAACTAAATCATTTCGAAAGTGAATGGTGGACTCATCCGCCTAGTTTCAATCGTCGACTAGCCTCACAGTATTTTCTCTCTGTGCGTGTGATACCAATGGTGCGAGCATCGCAATTTGAACCGTCAGTCTGGTGGTGGGCCTCATACGTGATACTGTTTCGCATGCAAGCTGTCTTCCGAATCCTATCACTAGGGCAGACGACAATAAGACTTGCGAGTAGACACCTGTATCACACTGAACTTGGTTGCTGAACTTGGTTATGCTTCAGAGATGGGGCAGGGGATTTCAGCCCCAATTTACCCGTACATATAAGCCAGCAGTGCACGGAACAACGTAAGTTCAAACTCCGTTCCTCGGAATAGTAGCGGAATAGCAGACCCATACACAAAATCAGAGTTCAACACACCAGAGAAGGAAGTTGTAAGGGAAGGATGAAGGAGGCATGTCTATCTTCCGGATCGGGAGGCGACTTCGAAGCCAGCGAGGATTAGCATCCCTTATCGCTTTGTACGCAATTTCCGTTCTCCTGGATTGGGGAACATCTGCGCTTTTCACTCTAATGAGGTTCGGTGAATGTGAAGGGAACAGCATCGTTCGTGCCTTCTTCGAGAAGCCTACACTGGAAAACTTCTGGTTACTTGCAGGGAACCAACTGTACTTGCCCGTAGCTAATACGTGGCAAGATTGGATTAGCTTCGCGTTTCTCACCATGCTGCCGTTTGGAGCAAGCGTTGCCCTAATTGCAATCCGGCTAAGACCATCCTTTGCGCAATGGTCAAAGGTCAGCTTGGGCTTTGTATCGAGATTCCTTCAACAGATATTCTTGGTTGTTATTGTCATTCTGATTTCGATCCGCTTCCTGCTGGGAGCTGCTTCCAATATTGCAACGATCATATCTGTCAGTCTCTGGGCGCAATGTCTCACAGGAAACGGCGCCTTACTTCTATTCACCATATGTGGAATTGCGCTCGCCATCTTCTGCCTTCTCTTCCTTGAACAACTTAACAGGTAACACAGGCCTCAGACAATGACACACCACAGGAAAGACGAGACGAGTGAATGGGAGAAGATTGCACCTCAGTGGGTCATAGCAGATAACGAGAAGTTGAAAGAGGAAGGCTTCAAGGTCCAAGCAGCTGCACGTTCTCTGATACGAAGACTCGGATATGATATTCTGAAAGCTGAAGAGGAAATGTTTTCTCCAGCAAAGATGCAGATTCTGGAAAGGAAGCTGGGACGTCACTTAGCCAGATATTCTGACTACATTGTCAGGAGCGGAAGGCACCTATACGTTGTTGATGTTAAGGCCAAAGAATTCGGGATTCTAATCGTCGGTGGACAGCGACACCTTCTGTTTAACGAATCGATATTTCTTCACAGAGACTACGTCGACACCATGGTTCCTGTCCTTGTCTTGGCTGTTCTGTACCCAAGAGGTCTATTTGGTCCCTCAGGAATGCGAAACAAGAAGGTGTACTATATTATGTGCGACTCGATTCCGAAACAGGTTCGGCAGAGCTTCTCGGCTGCAATCAAAGTAGGCCCGGAACCTAGGAATGGATCCAGAATTGTCTTTGAGGGAAAGAGGCCCAACAGGTCAACAATCAGCTCCACCGGTTTCTCGGTTGGATGCTCTGGTCGACCACTAACGCGTCTTTCACGAAACACGTTACCTCTGAACCAGTCCAGTTTCGGGGTGCCATTGTAGAATGCGTGGATCTGCTCATACTGCGCGCAAAGCTGGCTTTGCTGCGTGTGTTCTGAGACCTTCGACATGGCCTTTCACCGAGTACTGAAGGACAAACGCTTGACGGGTTGTTCGACGTGGCGGACTCCTAGTAACGTCGGAGATTGATCATCGGTTCCGAGTGAGTATGCAATGGTGATTTCCTTGCCTATCAAGTGTCGCAGGTGCCGTTCGCTTACGCCCCTTGGTCGCGTTGAGAGCTTCAGCGTTATACTGCCTAGGTCGAGTTCAAGTATAACCCCGGATTTTGTTTTATGTAGCTTCTTTAGCGAACCTTTTGCTTCGCAAATGCTGGCCATGCTGTATTATTATATGCTGAGAAATGGTTAGATGCTTTCAGATCTCACCTATGTGCCAATCGCAGTTAGATGAGAAATGGATATACCTCTGACGTAGTTTTTCTCAAAAATTGAGAAATCCGGGAAAGTTCTATGCCAAGAAAACGGGTGGAAATGAAAGGGAGAAAGAAGGATCCCAGTCTTGATGCCGTTATCGTTTGGTTGCTGCATAAGAACGCCCCGTTGCGGTATGATTGTCTGGAGAAGGGTGTGGCTGAGAAAGCCCGGCTAATGGACCAAATGAACAGGCCGTCATTCAAGAAGAAAATAAAGTACGACTATCTCCGAATGCTGCTAGATGAGAAAATTGTTCGCAAGCTGATCCATGATCATCAAGACTACTACGCACTGTTTGACTACGCCCCTAAAGACGCAGAGGTTGTCTGGATCATCGAGGAATTCCTTCGAAAACATGGAAGCTGGCCCAGCATTGAACAGATAGGCGGAAAGATGGGTATCACTCCAAAAGAGGCAGAGCGGATTGCCTACAAACTTGCACCGCTGACAGGTTGGAGCACGGCTGCGCCTGACGACACCGATTACCAAGACTTCGTAGGTCGCTTGGAATTAGCGGCTTGGATAAGGATTGGTTGTAGAGAGACGAAATTCGTCAGGGAACATTGGACGCCTAATGACATCAAATGCGCTGAAAGTCTTCTATCTCGTTATCCGGATCTCCTGCCGATCATAAACGCCTATGAAGGCGAGAGCGAAAAGATATTCCACTACACCTTTAGATGGCCAGACTCACCGATTCAAACAAACCTCGATGCGATGCGTGTTCACAAGGCCAATCGGAGCGACTTCAGAGGATCTACCGGACTAAGAATTCAGAAACGAGACAAAACTGCCCGCTCGTCAACGCCGGAGGCAGGCGATATCGTTACTTAGACTCCAAGTTGCGGTATGAAGGCCAAGTAAGCACGCCTCAGTTCCTGCCTATCGACGCGGTCGTAAATGTCGATCGCTTCTCGCCTCCGATCACCTCTCAGAATTTTGATAAATTCACGGTCCATTCCCGCACGTCGTAGATGCGTAGTGAAAAAGTGTCGAAAGCAATGTGGTGTGAGATGGTCTTCAGGTCTCGTCGATTCCGGATTGTGCAGTCCAACGGCCGTCGCGTATTTGACTGTCAGTTGGTATATGCCATGGCGCTTCAGTCTGCCGCCTCGCTCACCCACAAATAGCGCAGGTGTTTCTGGGTGAAGATTCTCCCTTTGCGTCAGCCAACGTTTCAGTAAACGTGCTGCTTCATCGTCAAAAAAAACTGTTCGACCACTCCGTTTCTTGAATTGCTTTCGCTGCAGTGTCATCGACTGCTCAGTCCAATCGATATCGGTAATGTTCAATGAAATCAGTTCCCCCCGCCTCAGGCCAGTCTTCGCAAGCAGCGTCAATATGGCCTTGTCACGGCTATCAACAATTGAGTTGATCAGCATGCTCATCTGTTCCACTGAAATTAGCTTGCGCGGTGATTCAACGTCACCTTCCATCTCTTTCTTGTATGGGGTCAAGTAGCGTTTCCGCACTTCCGGGACAGGATTCTTCCCAACATAATCTTCGAAAGCCAAAAACCTATAGAAGCTAGAGATGCCGGACACTTCGTTTTCAATAGTCTTCTGATCAGTCCCATTAGACCTCCTCACCCTAATGTAATCTTGCAGGACGTGTTTGTCAACATCAACAGGTCGAACATTCCCCTGCTCAATGAACTTCAAGAATTGCTGGGTAATGGATTTGTAGCGTCTGATAGTCTCATTGGTGAGTCCCCTAATTCGACAGTCCTCCACGAACAAGTAAAGAAGCTTCTCTGGGCTGGGAGCCTGAACGATGATTTGTTGGCTCATTCAGATACCCACCTCCAACCGTGATGCGTTTTTCGAACCAGCCCATAGGCTTCCAAGTTCTCCAGCTGATTACTCACCGCCTTTACAAGATCACTTTCTTTTGGACTAATGCGGAGCAGGTGCAGCAGATGGTCGGAGTCTATTGCCTCACCTTTCTTTAGAAGGTCAATCAGCTTCCGATCATACTTGCGAACCCCTTGGAATCCATCATCTAGAAATGGTGCGGCCCTATACCTACGAAGTTCAGCCTCAACTCGCTCCAAGGCCAGTTTAACGATTTCATTCTCACGGGTCAGCTTCTGAATTTCCTCATCCTTCTTTCGGAGGTGTTCAATCATCTTGGCTCTTGGTTCGTAACGTTCTTCACCCGCTTCTTGGCGTAGGGAGTTGGTTGCATGTTCGTGGATAAATTTTGAAAGTGTAACGTGGTTTTTCTTCGCTTTCGTCTTCCAGTCTTCCATTTCCTTCTCTGATTTCAGGTAGATGTAGACGGTGCGGTTCTGCAGTTGAGATCTTGGCATGCTGAACGGAGAAAACGTACTCAAAATGGGCTATTATGTGTACCGGTAAAATGGTGCGGGGGAGGGGATTTGAACCCCTGAACCCCTGCGGGACGAGGTCTCTTAACATTCCTCGGTTTCGAATGTTCCTGAGCTTCGCGTACACATGGTTCCTTGATGCGTCTCGCGCCTTTGACCTGGCCTCGCCCTCCCATCTTTTCATTTGAGAGTTGGGCGCTGGGGGGCAAAGCCACCTCTTTGCGGTGCCTACCCCCGCTTAAGCCAGGGTCCTACCCCGCACACAAATCCCGTACGCTAGGCCGGTTCAATTAAAGCTAACGCGCACACCCGTCACAAAGCCATCGAGTGCTTCTTCGCCGACATAAAAGTGACCCCTCCCATCGTTAGTGAGTTTTCACGTCATAGTTCTAGACGAGGGAGAAATGGAAGACCTTCTCGCCCAAGCGCACGCAAGTGATTTTCGTTTACGTTTTCAGGATTCGCGAGAACGAAAATTCTGGTGGAAGCTCCGCTGACTCAGAAAAAAAGGCTTGCTCGGTCTAGTAGGTGTAGTACATGCGTGGCGTCGGTGCAAAGTAAGGCGAGAAGTACGGTGCGTAGAAGCCGCCAAAGTATGGGGCAGGGAACGGATATGGATACCACCAGTACCCAGGCCTCGTCAAGGCGTACGCGGTTGCTCCCACACCGAGCCCAGCAAGAGCTCCTACTCCTAAGCCCAAACCGGCACCAGTCAAGCCAGCTGCTGCGTAACCGAGGGACCCACCTGCTGCTGCTCCCAAGAGAGCACCAGCTGCAAGAAGAAAGATTGGCATCTCAGATTCTCCACAGACCCTGTTCGCCTACGCCAATATAGCGTTTTGTCGCGGGGTACGGAAGCCATTGCACAGTTGGCTGCAATAATCTCTGTTGAGTTTATTGGTTATTGAGGCAACATAGCAACTCGAGTACGTATCATCCAACACAGGCCCCGCTGCGTAGAAGCGGTAGAAGGAAAAATTCCGGTTAAAGGGGAAATTGAGAAATGGTTAGGGGAGGTTACGCGAAGGGCCCGACGCCTTCGGTAATCTTGATGGCTTGCACGGGGCATTGGATTTCGCATGCCCTGCAGAATATGCAATCCCTTTCTCTCATCGGGTCGGCTTTCCATCGGTCGAGCAGCGTCTTGCCGCTGTCGTTGGGAACCTTCTTGTCGATCTTCTCCTGTTCAGCTGGGAAGTCCATCTTGTCGAATACGTTTGTTGGGCAGACTGAGATGCAGATCCCGTCAGCGATGCATATGTCGAAGTCTACTGCGACCGCGACACCGTGGACGCCGTACTCCTTGCTGACACCATCCTTCCACCTTACCTCGTGGCCTTCATGGTCTTCCTTCTTGGGCCATTCGTTGGGGAAGCTTGCGTCGTCAATAATCCGTCTTTCCGTCATTTTCAAACACCTAGCAAGAGCGGGGAATGCAGGGACACATTAAGAAGATTTGCGTGTCACATCTGAACCCGACAATTAGACGAATCCCGTTGAACCCTTGCAAGTTTGGGTTCTGTTAACTTGTCGGCTCATTGCTTTCACCGACCTCTCCTGCCTAAAAGTGCCGGAAGGTAGAGGCTAACTCATGCGGGCGGTCAAAGCCGTTCAACAGCACTACACGCCCGGGCCCGAGATTCTCCAGATGCTTGAGCAGTTCCGCCAAATGCTTAACGACTGCGTACGGATTGGGCTTGCGGAGAATGTGACCAGCCTCAAGTCACTCTCCCTCAAAGCATACGATCAACTTGCAACCTACGATGCCATGAGTTACTACAAACTCTGCGCAATCAGCAAAGCCACCGGTATCCTGCGAAACTATCGCAAAGCCAGAAGGAAGAATCCGGAAATAAAGGACCCTTACGCACGGCGGCCGCAGTTAACAACATGCTATGGCTTCAAAATCAAAACGTTAGAAGGGGCGCTCTTGCTGCCATTCAAGCCCAAGCAACCGTTATCCA